>ENA-UOTX01001003-UOTX01001003.1-compost-metagenome-genome-assembly--contig:-NODE-1003-length-24516-cov-9.273167_pt1 | contig 24516 bp, 21 predicted proteins | sample MGYA00238143_ERZ746982 | MGnify/ENA primary metagenome ERZ746982 (study PRJEB28758, sample SAMN06268862) | compost metagenome | isolation source: single cell | place: USA: California, Emeryville, Joint... | reverse complement strand
ATGAGCGTATTTAACTTTCTTGTCATAGAGATCGGTCATCTGATTTGTTTTGTTAAGAAGGATTTAAGTTTATTTGTTTGTATGCATTCGAAGTAGCTTTTTATAGTTCATTAGCTACTGAAAATCAGTTTAATTGAAGCATCAGTATCGGATTAATCGGCGCAATCGGATCTCAAAAACAAGAATTTGTGATAATAGAACAAATCAAATTTCCAATAACGAATATTCAGTTTTTTTATCGAATGAAACTAGTCACATTGTAATGCGTTAATTCATTAAATTTGCATTGATGAATGAAATGCCGGAATAATTATAGCTAGCATGATGAATAAGTCAGAATAAATGAAACTTGATCTATTGACAATGGATAAAAGTTTAGAGGGGTTTTAGATTTAGAAAATAACACGCTCGCTAGAGAGGAGTTAGTAATATTCTGTGTTATTAATTTAATAATCCAGTTGGAAGAAAGTCACTGAGAATGGATCAGTAGGCATGACTTTGGATAAAAACATATGTCTGTTGTTGAAACTTACTATTGAGTACATAACACATTAAAGGCTTCCTTGAGGCTGAGAGGAACATTTTGGCTTACTTGAAGCCTGAATCAAACATACCTCATCATTGGGACAGTAATTATTACTTCGGACCACATCAGATAATGAAAAATGACTGAATAAATCTGATATGAAATTGCGAAGTATTCTGGTTTTACGCCATGATAATTTAATTATTGAATGTAATGTAATTTAATTCAAAGTCCTGAGTAATTTGTTAAAGTTCTTGTTTGTTCTCAGTCCTATAGTGTGTTGCGAAACCTCCAGATATCAAATGCATGCTTTAGTTGAAGTATCTGAATAAAGTTCTGCTCTACAAAGACTATGACGTTTAAGCGAGCTGCAAAGGAATTACATGAACAAGCATAAGAAATTCCGATTGTAGCTTCAGAATTAGAGGAGTTTACATTTCAGCAAGAATCAATAGCATTTTAAGGGATTTTGGATTTAGTAGGCACTTGCCGAGATTACGAATCTGAGTTTTCCACAGTATCCAGAATTGACTATTTTGTGAGGTTTCTGAATAAATGGAAGCTTTGAAGCAGAGAGGTAGCTTAAAGATTTCCTTTGTTTCAGCAGACTCATCATGAATGTTCTTCAAGTTTCGTTCCCAGACATTCTTGTATGCGAGCGTAAACAGACTCTTGATCTTTCTGCTCCTATGGGAGAAAGATATCCCTTCTTGGATTCAGTAAGCAAAGAACTCGGAGAAGAGAAGCATGCAGATATGGATCGAAGAAGGAGTGATTTTTTGTCTAAAGATGAACTTTGGAAAGTTTGACCCCAAAACAACGAAAATTCCGATATATAGAGTATGAGCTTATGTATCTCGAATCCAACAAGATATCCAAAAAATTCGAGATTTAGTAAGGTGAGGCTAAGTTCTAAAAAATGAACGAAGAATCGGAGAGGCTTGAGTTTTGCAGGAACAATTATTGAATAGATCTCTTAACAGAATTCCAATTGTATTTTAATCAATGATTCTATTATGACTCCGAATGGAAGAATAAAAAAATGTTCTCAGATGTGCTCCTCTTTGTTATCACCTGGAATCATCTGTGAAAAGACCTATAGATCACTATTAAAATAGAATGTTTGATCTGAAAGCATAAAATTTCCAGTTTGTACCAAGAGAAAAATCTCCCATATCAATTTACTCTTCCATTATAGAAGTCATGTATGATTTGATAGGACATTAAAATATGTGAAATAAGCCAAGTTATTTGAATCATCACATTAATCTGCTGTGATTCGATTGGAAAATTTCAATAAGTTGTTTTTGCTCTGAAACCAGAAGCTCTCTGCTAGTTTAGCAAACAGCCCAGAATCCTTACACTTAATAAAATGATCTCTTCATTTTTGACATACTCAAAGAATATTTATGGCGAGGCGGGCTTGCAAACCTACTCACATCTAAACGAGGTTTTTGAGGAGAAGAATATTGTCTAATAAATGACGTGAGACTGTTGCTAATTTGAATTTCTTACCCCGATCCTCCGATGAAAGATAATGCTCGTGTTGGATTTTTTGAATCCATTTCCAAGGAATTATTGAGTTGCATCGTTGAATTCATCAGCTGACTACTATTCGTATTCATCTGCAGAGCCGAATTCATCTTCAGAGTGTTATTCAATTGTACTGAAGTCGCCTTAACTCCAGCTAAAGCCTTCTCAAACAAACTTTTTCGTGGAATCTCTTTTCTTTTATACGTTCTATTATTGAAATTATAAAGGGAGACGGAAAACTTTAAACGTACTCATAAAGAACTTTCTCAGGTAAAGATGGGACGATATTGTAGATCTCTTGCATTTCCATATATCTGTAATGAAATTCTGTTAATCTTATTTCACGGTGCTTTGATACCTGAATATCCAAGACGCAAGAAAGTCGTGCAAGCATAATATTTCTTCTTGTTTTTTGTGCATTTCTCTCATATGAGTTGACTAATACCGCAATTGGGAGTAAGTTCATATGTGCGAATAATCAACAAAGTTACTTTAATTTCGTCAAAAATCTTTTGCCATGACTCGTTTTCCTTTTTGAGTGCGTTTCTACCTGCAACTTCGAGCTCAGTGTTCAAGTGACCTAATTTGGATATCTGCTTTTTTTGTTCATTCCACGCCTATCAAAGGAATTCAAATTATCAAGTCAGTTTTGTCATGTAAATTCAATTGACTTCTTTAATCTGCTCAGCCTTGTTTTTTTCGACATCCAGTTCAGTTTGTAAAAGCAACAATTTATTTTCAAGTCTCGAGTTCTCATGCTGTAAGTATTGGATGAGTTTTTGATCGGATTCTGAGGAGCCTTGCTCTTTGATCATAGTCAGACTCGAATAACTAGCAAGTTGGTTGCGCATTTTTGTAATAATGCTGTTTTTAACCGCAAGCAAAACTTTCGCCTCTTCTACGGTGCTTGGTTCCTTAGCTGAAGCTTGTATTTCTATTGATAAACATTTGTAAACAAAATCCTTTTTTATTATTTTTTTACCGTCATCTATCTCTCGAAGGACTAAGTTCACACTAATGGCTTTATTATCATGTAAGACACGGCTTGGTGAATGCCCTGTGAATGTCGGTACGCTCTTATCTAGTTATAACAGATTAGTAATGTTGAACAAATAAAGATTAAATGAGAACTCATATCTCTCCTGCGCTCAGAAAGTTCAGGTAATTCTGCATCAGAGTGTTCTCGCTGACTGCTTGGAGGGTCATTAGTCCCGTTTGCTTGAAGTAGGCTGATCTTTGCAGCCAAGATATTCGCATCTATACTGGTGTTAAATCGTCTATGCATGAGATCATGCTAGAGTTATTGCAATATGCCAAACTTACTTATTTGAACCAGGTTTGCGGCTTTCATGCCTCAATGCTCTCATTATTCTCACTTTGGATAAATGGGTATTATTTGCTTTCGTGTTTTCGTTCGATAGATGATTAGGTCCGATATTAAGCAGCGTCTCTCTTAACTTGATTGAGTCAAGTTCTACCGATTCAACTCTACAATCGTTGATTAAGATTAGAATAGAACCATCAAAGGATGCAATAACAACCTGTTTCTCAATTTCTCATGGCTGATCCTTGCCTTCTCTAAAACTCTCCCAAGATTTGCAATATGTCTCTCTTGCATTTTCATATAATTTGATTTGATCTTGGCTTTGCCATACTCAATGATTTGCTTCCATTCTAACGCTGCAATTGTCCTTTCCAAGTGTTGATTGATGATGCAAGTCCTAAATTATACATTGTTAGCAATTTGGCTGGATCATGCTGAGTACTGGAGGAGCTGATGCTTGAGGATATACACCAGAAAGTCGTTGGAAGCTGACTTATCTGTCTTTTTTATTTCAGCAATATCTTCTTCAAGTTTACTGAGGAGAGAATACACAGTATAAGGAACCTCTAATAACTCTTTTGAATTCTTGTATTAATTTGTCGATAAGAAACAGAATCAATAACACTAGATCTTACATTGGAGGCATTTGAGAACGCATGTTGCAGATCCAGATTGCTAATGAAGGAATATTTAGGTTCGTCGTTCTTATTCGAATTATCTGGGGTTCCTGGTTCTCTTTCGGATTCATTATCAAAACCCTCTAGACTTCTCTTCTCCTTTTCGGAGACGCTCTCGTAGGTTATGAGTGCTTCACCCATGTTTTTACGAGATGTCATGGAATTGTTTTCATTAAGATGTGGAGTTGTACGTCCCACCTGATTATAAAAGGGATCAAAATTGAAATTGTAACTGTGCTGAAAGTATTCTGGAAGCTTTATCTCCTTGTAGACCAGATCATCCTCAACAAACTCTTTGAATTTGGCTGTGGCTAGCCTTGATTTTTGACTTAAAATCGTCTCCAATGAGCTCTGAGTGTTGTTTAATGCTTCATTAATCGCATAAATCTGCTTCTCGAACACCTCGATTGTCAGCTTTTGATGCTCAAGAGTATCTGCTTTTGAACATAACTTTAATTGCATTTCGCTGTTCTCTTCTGTTAAAATATTAATTTTATTCTCGTAAATCATAAGCTGATTTCTCAGCTGTAGTATTTCTTCCTCTTTCTCTTTGATTTTCTTGTCTCGATCGATTATTTCCTGCTTCGCATGTGCATATTCAGTACTTATCATTTCAGTTCGCATTTCCAGAGTTTGATTGAGTTCAAGAAGCTCGAGATTCGTTTTATAATATGCATAAGAATGATAGTCCTTCTTCCCTGATTTCCAAATTTTATATTGTTATTTTTTTCATTACCCACAAGTTCAAATTACTGTTTTCTTCAAGTTTCAAGGTGAGACTTTGGGCCACAATGTTGGCTAAGTTAATCAGTGATTCTTACATATGATCGCGCTCAAAGTTTACCATTATCAGATTTTCTATTTTCTTCTGGTTCCAGAAACTCTCTACTTCTCAGGCGTTCTTCTCGTAGTTTCTCTAAGCTTTGTTCCGTAATGAAATATGCTAAATTGAATGATCGATCAGATTGAATGATACTTTTTCATTGGATCGAAAATATCTAGTTGAATATGCTTTTGGAACTCAGCATAGTGTGATTCTGCTCCCTCGTCTTGATTACTTGCCGAACGGAATCTTGACCAGTTTCTTGAGTCTGATGGACCGAAAGTTGGTGCTACACCTCCTTCTTTGTATTTGGTAAGTTCACTTCTGCAATCCTCTAGCTCGACTTTCAGACTCTCGATGACAGCCATTAGAGCTTCGGGAGAATTTTGGATATTCATCTTATAGCGATTTTTAATGGTTTTTGCTCTCGAAGCAAATTTCAGAGTTGATATAGTTTCCTCTTTGTTAGATGAATGAGGTGAGCAGGCCACAAGTAATGTTGTTTTGTAATTTCCTCCCAATGACTCTTGCAGAATTCTCGTCAGCTTGGAGTCTCTGTACGGTATATGTTCGTAATTAGAGGTCAGTGCATGTATGACGAAACCAAGACATGACAATGAGAGGTTGATCTTTTTGGCCTCTTCAAGAGTTTCTCCAGAAGTTCCAGTTTTCCCGACTTTCTCACTGCCTGCTAGGTCAACCAGGTTCAATCTACCTCTCTTCTCTGCTTCACTTGGAAATTTCTGAATCATTTCGAGAATGAACAATGAATGAGAGCGTGAGCTGTAATTATTCATTCGGGTAGCTGCGACCGTTCTTTGTTTATCGCCATAAGCGAGTACTTCAATCAGTTCTTCAGGACTTTCAACATCCTGGAAAAAGTTTGATCAGTGAAATTGATTCACAAATCGTTAAATTACAATTTGAATCAGTCCCTCAACATAAATACCACGTCTTGGATTTTCTTTGATTTTAAGGTCTACTGCTTTCTCTTCATCCTTTCCATCATCATCAAACCCAATTAGCAGGTCATAAAGATTCTCTTTATAGATCTCAAGCATTGAGCATTTGATGTAGAGATCGATTTCCATTTTAATGCTCTGAATATATTCAAAAATATGCTCACTACGAAATGTAATTTCAAAAGATGAAGGCTTTTCCAAGAATGAGTTGCTGAGGCTTACCTTGCACGTGGGATGATGCCTTTGAGATCAGGATCGTATATGTTCCCATACATTGTGTGCGTTTTTCCAGTACCTGTTTGCCCATATGCAAATATTGTGCCATTGTAACCATTCAAGACATCTTCAATCGTCTCTTTACCGACAAAGTCATAAACATCCGCCTGAATAGAATCAGGTTTAAAAACTTTGTCGAAAGTGTAAATTTGATTTTCTGGCATCAACGCAACTTCCTCATTGCTTGGGAAAGTCACACATTCTGAACCAACCCCGCAAGCAGCTAATTCCTTAACAAGAAAAGATCACCTGGGAGAAACAATGATTGATTATTACGAGTTCCATGCTATTCATTGGACGAAATCGAGCTACTACTTTTACATTGGTTGTCCTGACTTTGTTTGCCGCAAAATCTTTAGCAAAAGCAACGACAGCACTTTGAAAAAGTTTAATGCCACAAACATCTTTACTTCTCTTTCTTACCTTGCAACGCCAGTTGTAGATTTTCCAGCACTAGAATTTGAGTCCGTTCTCATTATGTTCATTTGGTTCTTCAAAGCATTTGTCCCCTCTGCTTTGTTAGAGCCAACGATAGTGCCGAGTCTCGCAAGTTGTGGCCTACTATTAGTTTGGGAACCCTGTGCAGACTGCATCGTTCCAGTCATGTTTGCAGTTGCAGTCTAATACAATTAGAGACTGACGAAAAAAGTTTCATTACATTTATTGTGATCCCTAACACCTGCGGGTTTGCAACCCTGATGCTTTTTCCTAAATAACGAGAAGCGCTTTTAGAAATTTCGAGAAAGGATTGTACTCTGTGGTGATATCATAGAGCTACGCGAATCGGCTTTTGTAAAAAAAAATAATATAATTCTGAGAGCCATGAAATTCGTATTACAAGCGTCTTTATTAGTGAGTTTGAGAGTTTGTCTGGGTTTAAGATTTGCTGGCTCGAGAATTTTAGTTAGTTTTGTTTTCTGAGACCTCAGAGGAGGGCTTGCCATTTCTGCAGTTATTATGAGTCGAAAGATCAAGGAGTAAATATTCACTTTCTTCTTTATGATCAGCAGGATTTTTCTCTTTCTCATCAAAAATAGTTTCCATTCGGGAAAGGTCTAAAGTGGGTTAGTTTGGCCTTTGTTGAAGATTTACCTAGCTGAGATCCAACTAGAATATCTCTATTTCCAGATGGCAAAACAATGGGTAAAAGGAATAATGTGCACAAATTACGCCTTGCTTTCGTTGGTTTTCGTTATCGATTCGTTCAATCCGCGAGTCAAACTATCGCTTGAGATATAAATGCAATAATGAACCAATGAGATAGCAAATATTACCCTTTTTTGTGAGTAATTCCTCTATCTTTCTGAGGAGATAAGAACCCATCCCTACCAACACCACGACTATTATTGTTGCTCATGAATTGAGAAGCTTGACGAATGAAACGCGAAAAATTTTATTTTGAAATTTTATTGAGTTAAGTGAGGAGCAATCTGAACATAGATCAGCTTATCATATAATTTCAAAGAGATGCGATGTTGAAATAGAATCAAAACATATTGTATTCGGCGACCCTGAGAAAAAATTTTTTAATTTTGAAGAGGATGGAATTCTTCTCACTCACCCTCCCTTTAATGGCGTAGAAACAATTCAACAAGTAAAGAAAAATTGTTTCCTCATCCAAATAACAATTTCTCTATTTGTACCCAAAAATCCCACGAGTCCAGTACAAACTCAATCAGATCTAAGCCATATTCCCATAAAAATATTGTCGCTTCAAAAGTTATCACTTTATTGTCAGACAATAAGTTCCTGTGAAAAGGTGAGAGAGTTGTCATTTTTATCAACAACCAATTGTTAAGAGAGTCAGACGGTGATTCTTATAAAACAGCAATATTTAACTGTATTTTGAGGTGATACATCAGTAATTATGCCACCTAGGGCATTCGCGAGAGACTATTTTATTTCGTCCTATTAGTTAGAATTAGAGCCAATTTATCGAAAACAAACAAGAAAATTTTCATTTCAATAAAATGAGAACCGCTAATGATATCATACCTGTAGTGCTTCTGCTTTTCAAAAAATGTAGAAGAAGCGTCTTAAGTATTAAAAATAGAATTGCGTTCGTATCATGAAATTGAAGAGACAATTCTTTTTTCATAGCAACCAATTCGAATAATCATTCTACCTCGCAATTTATTTTTCAAATTGATTAAAATTATCGAAGCTGGCGAATTCGGAGTTTTCATCATACTCAAATAATTTCGGCAGATGAACCAGGAAACTAAAGATCTAACCACCTCCCATATGGAGGAAGAAAAAAAGAATGATGGCAATGCACCTTTAAGAGAGGATAGTTCTCAACAACAGCCACAGGAATTAGTTGTAGAGGCTTCAAACGGCTCTCAAAAAGATCCAATTGTTATTCCGGAAGATGATCCTGTTAAGCTGCTTGACGAATTCAGCGATATCATTGATCGCATATCGAAAATCACTTTCCAAGGTCCACCTGTTGATTTGCTAGAGGCTGCAAGTAAGAACCTAGCATTAGAAAGCAATTGATAACTAAATTTTGTAGAACGAGACAATACAAAAGAAAAAGAAAAGCAATTTGCTGAATGGAAGAAAATTGACCAGGAACTGTAATGCAAGCAATTTGAGTTCTGTAATAAGATTTTGAAAAGGACCGAAAATTACAAAGATGAGATCTCCGATGTGCTACTTCAGAAAGAGCCCTACTCAAAAGAGGATTATCCAGAATTGGGAAAGGAAAACTATAACATAATAAAGCAATTTTGGGCAAGCAACGATGACAATAGAGTTGTTGCCAAGCATGACTATATTCCAGAGACTCTGTCAGTGCGAAATTTGAAAACTTTACGTCCAAGAACTTGGCTTAACGATGAGGTATTTCAAAGGAATTTACTGAGTGGTTGTCTTATAATCCACGTCTGATAGGTTATAAATGCATATCTAAAACTCATTATCAGGAGAGAAGCGACCTTGAAAAATCGAATTCATATATTTAATACGTTTTTCTTTGGCAACCTTGAAAAGCTACGTGACGGTAAAGAAACTTTTGATAAAATCGCTCGTATGACACGTAGGGCGAAGGTAAGAAATAGTTGTATTTGCTCAAAAACCGATTGCAATTTCACTGTTAGGTGAATATCTCAGAATGTAGTCGTGTTTTTATCCCAGTCCATGCAAACGGCAACCATTGGGTTTTCATTGAGGCAGATATTGAAAATAGGAAGGTGATTTACCAAGACAGCATGTTTATTTCAAAAGCAGCTGCACAACCACGACTTGAAGCAGCCTCCAGTTATTTAAACAAGCTTCTTGCATACGAGAAAGATCCCGATAACTTTGGCAAGAGAACTGATTTTGATGATGAGGATGGTAAGCGCTTCGAGAATTAGTAGCAGTCTTAAAAATTTTTTATTCAATAGAAGAGAATCTATTCACTGAAGAAGTCAACGCGAGCTATCCAAAGCAGGATAACAGCTCCGATTGTGGTATATTTATGTTAAAAGGTATCGAATTCGGCTCTCGCCTTGCGAAACGCACTTTTACTTGCAAAGATACAGTTTATCTGAGATACTTGATTGCTTTTGAGTTATATACTGGAAATCTTCTCTCTTGAAAAATTATTCATTGTGTAACTACAAAATAATCTGTCTTGAGAGAAATGGACTCCAGTTCCTCTCTCATTTTTCGACAACTCTTGAATGCGCTAAAAGGTTATTATTCTTTAGAAATGGTTTTTCAAGCTATACATTCGATTAATATTTTCTATCATCGTGACCTATAGGAGATTTGGCATTGAGTGTAATGCTCGTCTGACATTAGCATTTACTCAATTTCTGTTCACAAGAGGCGAGATTTAGGTTCTAAACCATTGATATTCATGCTCATAGATAAACCAGTCTAGGGAAATCAAAACACATTGCAGAAACAAAGTGTTTTGAATTAAAGTTTCTCATTATATTGCTAATATTTTGATATGCTTCCTCTTCTCGCTGCTCTAGGTTGTTGAGAATTTATTTTCAGATGAAACAAAAGAACATGCGATTTTATGATCCATTTTAATCTCTCGTCACTTTTAGGCTACAAGAACTCCAGAATTGACCCTTCCAGTAACATTCTAAATGATTTTTGAGATCAGTTTGAATTCTTTTTTCGGTCCTGAATATGAAGCTCACAAAAATAAATTAAAGCTGTAAAAACAATAGTCAAAGCATTTTGGATCAAGATTCATCAAAATGAATCCCAGAGAAGTCTCAAATGAAGAAAAATATATCCTTTCCATCAAAGAAGGCGTTAAAGAATCCTCCAAGCGCTTTCAAGCCCTGAAGAACTTAGTTAAACTTTACAGTGAGCAGCAAAATGGGAAGAGCAAACTCCGCAACCTGTATAATCAGCATGATATGCGCATTCTCTCCATATACCTCGACAAGATTTCCAAGTATCCTCTTCACTGAGATTTCTAGCATTGCTTAACCCGCCCTATGTAGAGCCCAAAGCTCATCAATATCCAAATTTGTCACGTTAAACATTGTCAACTCAGATGAAAAAATTCCAGAACTCATCCGTATGCTCGAAGAGTTTTTTTATTACCTTGAGCCCAGCAAGATCACGCAGCTCGCAAAAAGGTCCAAAGAGCATCTGATTGTCTTCTGCTACAAAGGCATCGATTACATCAACAATAAAGAGATTAGGAGGTCAATATTCTCAATTCTGTTAGAAATCATGGATTCATTCGACAACATAACCTCAGACATTGACTTCCTTTTGCTCCTAGTTTACTCAATCGACTTCCAAAACCTCATCATTAATAAAAACCACGACATTCCCTCCAGCATCTACGATCTTATCAGCTGCAAAAACGAAAACACTTATTTTACGGGAGATTTGCAGAAACTCTTGAAAGAAAACTCAGAAAAACATCCTGCAACCACAGAAGAGTTTACCAGAGTAAAACACAGATACTGATTGCGATTTTCATCACTTGTGGCCTTTGAAAATAGGAGCTGATAATTAAGCTATTTGCTTTCATCAAAGACAGAGCACAACACCCACAGCAATGGCTTGATCTTTTTAAATCAACATGGATGCTGAGCTTCTTTGGAGATATGAACTATCAGCCACCACCTGACAAAAAGGATCAAATTAACATCCTGAAATTTTTTACTGGCGAATACGCACTGAAAGCAGAGTACGTTAGATTTACTGAGATGACAAAACCACCGATCCTCCAGCCAAAGGAAGTTCCAGTATCAATATTGGTATTCAGTTTTCATCTTGTATCGGTCTATAACAATTCTTTTGGCGATAAAAGAAAACGGTGATGCAAATGTTCTTTGAACTTCTTCTGATTGAGAAGAATATACTTACAGAAGACGATTTTGACGTGATTTTGATTATGGTGCGAACTTATTTTAGACGACCTGAGGCAGCAGAAGAGACCCACAAAATTATCGATCTGTATGAAATATCAGGCGGGCTGCTTTGATTTATGATATTTATTTATTTCACAGATTTACTAAATTTGCCATCAGAAAGGCCAATATCATCGTTGGAAACCTGTCTTTTGAGGACATCTCACATAAGATTTTGAACTTTGGAATTTCCTTACTGAAAGTCGAAGCAAGTGACTTTAAGGATTTCATGCCAGATATGAGTGGCTCTCGTCCTCTGCGGTAATGGCTTTCGTGATTTGTTTGAAAGTAATATAAATGGATCAGAATTGATGAAGCAATTTTGCGGATATACGAGATTTATATCGAAAGATATCCTGAATTCATTGGAGCTGTGAAGAAGTCCTTCTTTGCTTACTTGGACTCGCTGTAGGGCTCTAATAACCGTGCCTTTTTCTCTAATGGTACTTATCTTTAGGCAAAAACACCAAGAAAGCAGTCAAGCAAGCCAATTGATGCAAAACATCCCGATCGTGCTCAGTCCTCAGCTTATCGCACAAAAGCCCAGCATTTCATTCATCATTTTGAGGCTCATCGACCTTGCAATTAATGATAAATTTTCAGAAAGAGAAGCTATAATTGTAAGGAAATATCATGAAGAAAGTTTGGAGAAACTAATATTTCTATAGAGCCGTTTAGTGTTCTGGCTCCAGATACCGGAACTAAAGGAAAAATTATTTACAAAGCTCCTAGAGGAAACAAAAAATCTTATCAACTTCCTCTACAAAGAAGACGGCCTCGAGGGATTTTCATTTAAAGTTAGATCTGCAGGAGAAGAATACCGCATGAAAAGCGAGTACGTTCTTCAGCTGTTGCTGCAGAAATTTTGTGACAAATCCAGCCAAACGGAAGAGAAAGTTTCTCTCGAATTCTTTGAGCGAGGCGAGTCCAGCTTGATCTGCGTCGAAGAAGACTCGATTATTGATCCTTCCAACTCTGATATTCTTGGAGCACGTAAGCGCTTTGAAGAGTACTTCAGAAGATGGATCTTATTGCTGATGATTTTCTGCTCTCCTAAAAATCTCGATACAAGTGCGATATTCAATGTAACCTATAAGGGAATTGCGGCTATCATCGACTATTTGATTGATCCTGACCGAGATTTTGTGCAAGAGAGAGGCAAGCCACCACCAAAACCCAAATACTCACTTCCAACCCAAACCAATTTAGTATTTCTTTTCTTTTAAACACTCTAAAATGAAATTCTAGCAATTCTTCCGAGTCATCTTGAAAAACGCGTTTAGCCAGAAAGAGTTCGACAAGATCGAGGTAAAAATGTTTTCGAATTTCAAATAATAATCAAAATACACACTCACTAAAAGGGCAAGCTGCATGCAATCAAATCATATTGCAGAATATTCTGTGAAACAAGGAGCGAGATCCCATTGGGAAGGTACATTGGACTCGAGTTGATTAAATTCATCTATCGAGAGCTTCAAACTTTACTCACCAAGCCTGATGATCGAGAGAAATATATGGTAAGAAGCAACCATCGAGGGGGATTATTTGCTAATAATTGTTCTAGATTTGCTGCGTAATCGTGTATTATACTCAAGAAATATTTTCGATGGATTACGAAGGAACCTTGGTCCTCATCCCCTTGTATCTGAAAGTTATCGAGATGATCCTCATGGAATCCAAAATGAACTCAGATGACGAAATTTCAGCCATTCTCAGTAGAATTCTGCAAAAGAAATACCCGATTCACACTGTGCAATCTTCATGCTTGGCATTACTTCAGACTATCCTTTCGTTTAGCCATGGTCTGCCTCAAATGAAGGTTGTTTACTTTGACAAAGGGCAACAAGCAGTCGAATTGAGACACTTTTTCATGAGAGTCGTTTCTACGGCGAACAGTTTCTATGACACTTACCCAAGACAGGTCTTTATTAAAAGTGAAGAGATCTCTGATAGCTATGCAGAACTGAATTACAATTTAAAAACGCTTCAATTTATGATAATTTGCTATTATGCTTCTCAAGACACTAACAGCACCAAGAACGAGGCTATTCAGGTTTTTACCTGGAAAAATATCTTTGTTGATCTAATGTCTGTTTAGAAAACCATCAGTGACTTCTTGTATTGCTCAGATGGTTACCAGCACCAAGTTGAGCTCTTCTATCTTCACGTCTCCTCAATATCAGCACTGGCGATGGCAATTAGTCCTCTTAGCAGCTGGCATCGTGTGCTCTACCAACAAATCGTACAAACATTTTTGTTTTTAGGACCGCAAGTCTAAACCCATTATCCTGTATCTGCGTAGTTCGAGAAGTTAGTGCCATGGATAATCTGTTTCAGAGGGCCTCAGGATGTGAATCAGCGCCGAGATATGATGATGGAGTTGCTCTTTGCGCTGTTGGTAACAATTTCTTCAGGTGCTTGATTGTGTAAACATTTTCAAATATAGAGTTGGATTCAGACTGATACATATGGATACCTGCTTTCTTCAGATAAACTTAGAACAAATTTCATCGATCTTCTGCAGCACCTTGGTAATCATTATCAATATAAAAATACAGTTTTGCTAAGTTTATATTTTTAGATTGGAAAGAGGAATTCAGAGACATCAATGACGTATTTTTCAAGCATTTCATGAAGAACTACCTTCATTTCCCTGCCAAATACCAGGGCAAAGATAATGTCCGATCCATCTTTGATGAGCACTCATTTAAACACATACCACGAGAATACTTGAAAATCTTCGAAGAACATGAAAAACTAAAAGCGGATCCTCAAGAAATACAAAGCGCTCTCACACGGGAGAAAGACACTTCACTCAAATTGAAAGCCGAAACCAGTCTGCCTTCACCAAAGGACGATTCTGCTAACAAAACGTCACTCTCGCCAACGCAGCAATCTCAGTCAGACGGGTATATTATGATTGAGCCGCACAAATCAGACCCAGATTCAGCTAAAATAAAACCTGAAATAGAGCAATCAAAGCTGATGCAATTCCTTTATCAATACAAATACATCGCAGCAAACGGCGACAATTTGGCAAAATTGTTTGCAAAAACTAAAGAAGATCCAAAAGACCTTATCAATACATTTAATAATCTTGTCAATTCCAATACGAGTGAGAATACTGACCAGCCGCATCCTCTTTATTTGTTCCTGGAAGATGGGACAATAATCTCACTGCTGGATACGGCAAATAAGGAAGAGAAAGCCATCAACTCCAAACTTATCATCCGTAACATTACAGGCAAATATGCTTGGAATTTCGAACACATAAAGGGAATTGTCGATGCCAACTTTACTAAAAGAAATCTCACTATCAACGATATTGTTGCAGATCAATTCTACACAAATTTTGCAATGAGATTAGATGATGAAGATTCTGAGAAAAAAGACGAAAAGATGCCTTCGTTGGACCTCGAACAAAATAAGAGCAATAAGGAGGAAGAAGAGAAAGTCGATTCGAAAACTGATGAATTCATGATCACTGAACCAGGGCATACTACCTTTATGAATGGAAAGAGGAAGTTAGAGCCCATTGATTCTTCTATGAGGGAACCTCAAGAATTAATTGACAAATTTGAGGAAATTTTAAACCGAGTCAAAGAGGAAGTCGAAAATTTCAGTCAAGTATTACACTAATCTGCTAACACTCGCGCTGATTAATTATGTGAATAGTACGATGCTTATCACGCTGTCGAAAGGAAAGATACCGAAAATATATTCTCCAAAGAGAAAGACCATCAAGAGGACAAGAAGAGAAGACTCGAGAAAAATGATGAGTACGAATTACAGAGGTACATGATTTTTCATCTCACTGATGTGTTTGCTTAAATGGGCTTGTGGATAGAATCAAAGACCAGAAGAAATTAAATGAGAATAAAAACTATTTAAAGTTCTCGGATAGAGTCATCAAGCATAATTCCTTCGATCCCAACCGGCTATTGATGCTGCAGTTAAAGCTGTTTAATCCTACTGAAAGGGCAGCCGCAGTTTCACTGCTCGATTCTCGCAATCCTCACTATCAGACCACCCTTAATCTGCTCGATCAAACATACGGTAATATTCGACTTGATTTTAAAGGTTTAACATAGCAATTCTGGGTTAGTGAGAGAGACCGTCAAGATCGGTGTGGTTTATGTTGCGTGCGGTCAGGATACTCAACAAGAAATTTTGCGAAACTCGTCGGGATCAAAAGATTATGAAGAGTTCATAAAGTCGTTAGGAGAAGTTGTAGATCTTAAAACTCATCTCGGATTTGCTGGTGGATTGAAATACAAAACGGACGGTGAATACACGATTTATTCAAGCGATTCGCTAACAGAAGTGATGTTCCATATCGCTACAATGATGCCCTTGGACGCTGATGACGAGCAAGTCATTTCAAAAAAAAGGTATTAAATTTCAATTTGATATATTCGAATAATATCCATAGACATATCGGAAACGACCATGTCAATATCGTATGGTGCGAGAATCCCAGAGACTATAGGTAACAAAAAGAAATAATTCCCGGTGTTAATGTTTTGGTGTAGGCGACTAACTATCTCAAGTCAGTATAACTGCGTCCAAATCATTATTTATCCACTAAAGAACGGTCTCTTCAGAGTTAAATTCTACAAAAAAGAGAATGTAAGTTTTGAATTTCCCTTAAACCATGAACTAATGTACCATGCGCTAGATTGGGTTTACTTTCCCTTGGCTAAGCTCAATTCTTGTTGCGAGAGAACTATTACCCACGTTCGTGAAAATTTCTTCAATCAACGGATATAGAAGTAAATATATTTTGAGAAAGGATTAATATTAACTTTGATCTAATGTAAAGGATCCAGAAATCCTCGTGAGACTGCTTTTAAATCATACTTCAACCGAATGAAGTTTATTAAGGAGATCAAAGCCTCTTCTTACTCGCTCTCTCAAAATGATATGAAATTGATTGCCTCAAGTATGATTTCAGGCCAACTACAAAGTTAAAAAAGACTGGTTGAGAAATGTTGGCTGATCAATTTTCTCAGCTCTAACTAAGTAATTACATATTATGAATCTCTGAGCAATCCTATATTCATAATTCTTCATAAAATATTGCTGTTCAAGAGGATAACTTAATTATTATAAGTGAAATATGATTCTTCTGTTAGAATCATATTAGAGATTGTATACTGGGATAAAACTCTTGTAGTCGTTCAAAATATTAAGTAGAGTGGATTTAAATCTTGAAGTTTGGTTTTTTCTTCAGCGGAGAATACCCAGAGAATATTTCCAATGTTTGGAAACGTCCCATGCTAATGGAATTCTCATTAGCCTTAATCCGTTTTCTCCAAGAGGTCAAGAATAACACGCAATAGTTAGAGTTCTGAGATTTGTGGCAATATTATTTAATTTATGAAGATTTCTGGCAAACTGTATGCATTTCACATGACGCTCATTTAGCATTTGCAACAACAATATATAGAAAGAGCACAAGTTGAATTCATGTTTAATGGATATTGTTTTCTCATATATCATATCTAGCAACCAACTAATTCCTTCATAACTTCGTTAATTTTCGAGGTGTCTGGAGGTGGATATGGCTTCAGTTCATTTTTCTTGATTTGATCCAGATAGCTTGCTAACTAAGGTTCATAAATATAGAGTTAGCCGCAACAGAAAACAAAAGGGACTCATTACATTAGATTTAATATCGGTGAGCTTTTCAAATCCCAAAATATGTTTTCTCTCAGTCAGAGCAGAAATGAGTTCCATTTGATGATTGCCCATCAATCTTTCATTATTCACAACGATCATTTTCTTTTTCTCACGTAATCCTTCGAGGATCGTGCCAGCTCCTATTTTTCATCAATTGTTTGTTCAAATAACTCCAAAATATTATTATATTTCACTAACCTGCGTGTGAAATAATCAGATCTGCTGACCTTATGTCGTCCATAAGAGATGGCTTGTAGTTATATACTTCAGCCGTGACTCCTTTGTAGTTTTTGATTACAGTCGGATCATGCTTTCCTTTCCCTGTTTGTACTTTTATATTTGTGTATCCTGCATCCACAAGCTGCTTGACTACATCCTCCTGATCCAGAGTCTTGATCAGCTCATCAAACAGGGTCGTTCCTACTGTGATAAATACAGTTTTCTTGGAGCTTTCCATTTAATTCGCAGGATATAGATTAATTTTCTCTTTCTCAAAATAAATAGTGCTCAATGTTAGAAGAATTTACACGTGCAATAACATGATGTGTGCACCTGGACGAACACGGAGTTTGCTTGTGGTTTTTTTCTCAAATTCCTCAACGTGGTTGGTTTTAGCACATCCTTTCGAATTGCCAGGCAATTTTCTAAATCAGCTCAGACTTTTTTCTAAATCAACTCAGACTTTTTAGCTTATATTCAGATCGGTTTAGATTCATAGTTTCAAATGGAGTTAAACCACAGTGTTACAAGAAATACAAAATATTAATTGAATGAAGAAATCAAGAAACATGATGATAGTAATGTGAAAAAATAGTTTTCTAGTCCAGTGGTATTGGAGATAAGATCAATGGACAAGATTGAGCTCGATCAAAGACAACAACTTCTTATCACTTTGGAGCGTTTGAATAATTGACATAACACTAATCGAAGATAATTTTGAAAATATTAATGATATCTTTTTGAGTCATTTTTCAGATTACTTTGATACTTGAGACAGTATAACAAAAAATGTTATATTGAACGAAATAGTTATACTCTCAGCCTAAAGATTGCTAAGATAGACCATGGAAGCTCAAAACAAGAAGAGCAGATTCTTATTAGGGCCATGGCACTTATAAGATGCTTCGCAATTTTTCTATTGTGATTGGCTTTTCAAGCACACCAGTCATACCCACTTCGATGCATTTCTTCTTATATTCTGATCCTACATGACCTGTCACACCGTAAATGATGATCTCCTTTCCATACGCGGCCACTTCTTTCTTGAATTTTGCCAATATCTTCTCTGTGGCTTGCCATCCGTCCATAATAGGCATTTCACAGTCCATCAGGATCAATTTAATATTCTTCCAATTTTTCTCATAAATTTCTAATGCCCCTTGTCCATTGGACGATTTGAGCGGTTGAAGACCACACATCTTTATCATCTTTGATAGCATAGTAAGATTGAATGAGTCATCATCAACCACAAGAACAACTTTCTCATCAGAGATTTCCACACCTTCATTTAGACTGGGCTTTATATCTCTTCTGCTTCTGACTGACACAAAGGAACTGGACTGAAGCTGTAAAACTGAGGAGCGGGTCTGATTAAGATCGTTTATAAGTCTCTTGATAATCTGTAAAGAAGCCGGTTTCGGAATAAACCTGTTTGCTCTGTACACTCCATTTGGGTCTAGCAACTCCATTTGAGTTTTGGATTCGGAGTAGGCTGTCAAGAATACTATAGGAGCGGGAGTCCATCCTTTTTCCACTTCCATCTGCCGAATCTTTTTGGTTGCTGTTTTGCCATCCATTACGGGCATATCGATGTCCATAAGGATCAGGTCATAAGGATTTGATTCTTGACTGCTCTGGAATGTATCTAATGCCTCTTGTCCATTAGAAGCGACGACGATTTCTTTGATATCGCATTTTTGAAGGAATCTTGTGTTGACTTCTTGATTATAGGGAATGTCTTCCACAATAAGGACTCTTTCAACAGATTTTTTCTGAATCAATGACTTTTTTTGCTGCTGCTGATCTTGCTGCTGTTGTTGACAAAAAGAGTTTGATTTAGATGTCGAAAGCGTTGGATTAGAAGGGACTTTGGATTTGAGCATAATGACGAGAGCAGTTCCTCGATTTGGCTTTGAGTACATTTGAATCTTTCCCTCCATAAGTTCTATGAGCTCTTTGGAGATCCAGAGCCCAAGACCTGTGCCTATTTGCCTCTTGGAGGAATCAGCACCTACTTGTCTGAATTTTCCGAACAGAGCTTCAAGATCTTCTTTCTTAATCCCACAACCTGAGTCGATTATCTCTAATCTCAAGAAACCCTTGGAGCCACCTTGTGGCTTCCTTGAATGGTAATTCTGGCTAAACGCCACTTTTTTTTGAGAAATCTGAGTTTTCTCAATCGATCTTCCTTGAAAAGTAGGAATGTGTATATTTTCTTTGGTTTGGGAAATGAAGCTCTCCCTGCCATGACTGAATTTCTTCTGAGTCTTTGTTAAATGCTCATAGGCAGAATTTTCATGTTTTTCATCCACTTCTCTCTCATCATAGCCCGTTTCAGTTCTCATTTCGGCTGGTTCTGGCATCTTATCTCTAAGTGCACTCGCATGGGTCGGTGCCATGTGTTCGGCTTGTATCTCAGTCCCTTCTATAAAGTCCACAAACACCCTCACATCACCACGTTCAGTGAATTTAGTCGCATTCGAGATGGTATTGATCAATATCTGCATAATTCTATGGTGATCGAATTCGAGAATGTCAGGTACGTTAACATTCACTGAGAAGCAGCCATAAAGACCTTTTTTACGGATCATTTCAGAACAAATGATCCAAGCTCTTTCAAGATAATCCCGGATATTGTGGAAGTTCTTCGACACTTCGAGTCTTCCAGATGACACCTTCGCGGTATCAAGGACGTTGTTAAGTAGCTGGGAAAGAATTTCGCCACTCACCTTCGCATCCTTCAGCATAGTCTTGAGCTCTTCATCTTGTGTAGTCTCAAAGCAAAGTTCGACATTGCCTAATAAGCTGTTGAGCGGATTCCGGATTTCATGTGAAAAACGAAGTATGAAGTTTTCTTTTTCTTGGAGAACCTCTTGAAACTCGTTGTTGGCAGTTTTCAGTTTGGTATTAGTTGTTTCGAGCTCCAAGTTCAGTGCTAGGAGCTTCTCTTGATATCGCTTACATAACTCTAGTTCCAAACCTTTCTTTCTCCCAAAAGACATCAACCCAAAGTAATTAATGAGGGCTCCCGAGATGAGTTGGATGACGTTATGAGAGTTATGAAATAGATATTTGATTTGGTCCGTTCCTTCTCCAGAATCCTCGAAATCCATGAATTTATAGCAAATTACCCATCCAATAAAATTACTACCCAAAACATAAGGTAATTTTTTCGAGGGTATCTCTGCATAGCCCAAAGTAACTGCGAAAAACTGACAACAGACGGCAAAAAGAGCATAGTTAGGATTGAAAATGAGCAGCATGATCGGGATTGTCCCGAAGAAGATTGATTTTAGAGCGTCTCCAATAGAAGGGTTTTTCGTGTACAGGAGGACAATTGCAAGATGGAGCAAAGTACCTCCCATCATAATCGAATATGTTCTGGTGGAGTAATAGCCGAGGGGCCACCATATTAGAGTATGGAGGAGAATAGAGATAAGTATTATAAATATCTCTCTGTTGTTCTGTTGTTGCTGCATCTCGCAAGAGAGAGGGTTTAGCTTGTCCATTTAGCAGAGTTTCGAAGGAAAAGCTGGAAATTAACACGGAAATTTATATTTTTTTTATTAAAGCAAGCACCTATTTTTAATCTCTATCAGTCTAAATTTTGTTAATTGCAAATATAACAGTTAAAAGAACAGTTGAGAAACGAAAAATCAAATTCTTGGAATGACTCTACTATTGATGATAGTCGTGAAAGATTGCTGCACTTCCATTAACTTACTGATTATTAGATTGCTAAATCTCAAGACGGGTTATGAAAGGCAAAATTGAAGATTATTCAGTTATCTAATTTAGGATCAAAGAGCTCCTTTAGCATGAGCATTTAATCGGTATAAAAAAATTCGTAATTCCATAAATTTACAAAAAACGCAAGGTGAATATTGATTTATAATTATTCAAAGAAATAAATTCACGATTAATTTGAGTTTCAGGGTTTTTTGCCTTAAACAAAATTCATAGGTGCTCTGGACAGGTTTTCTCACCAAGTGCAATGAGCAAAAATGATAGGTATCGATGTCTTCTCAACCATGCAGAGAGTTATTTTAGGTTTACAGTAATCAAATCTGGAGCTGAGCCAAAACAAACAGTACAAATTAGGTAAGTAGTTAGCAGATTGCTGTCAGATGGCGAGTTGGAATCGCAATTTCAAGGAGGTGGCTCTCAATGCTTGAAATCTAGTTACATTGAAACTTTCGAGTTGAGGGTTGAAGAGTTCTCTCATGGCCTTTACATGCATGCTTAATTGTTGCTTAAGAAAAATGCAATGTTCTAGAACTAATCCCTTCCTCACATTGGCACGAAAGATCAATGTTATCATAGCTTGCAGATGTTAATGAAAGTAAGCCTTCATATTTACGTAGAATAGAGATAAATAAGTGGAGATAATGAAAACACTGAAAAAATTTGAAATCAAATAAAGTATTTCTGTGATTCGGTTTTGAAATTTCATTCTCAAACTACGATTAATAGCGTGAGTAGTTTTTATCCGACAATAGTAAAGGTGATGAGATCGTGAATTTGTAGAGAGAGATTAATAGAAAACTAGCATGCCTTATTCTTCCAACAAAGACACTGCTCCTCCTTCTCGAATTCCATGCTTTTTCCTGTTGTTGTTTTTGTTTTTTTTTTGAGGTTATTTATAGACTCAAAAAGTCAGGGAATTAAACACAAAGGGAAAAGGAGGTTTAAGTATCTAAGAGTCTGCTCAAACCTATCAAAGTTAAGAGATTTGCTATATTTCTTTCGGAATACAGAGTACCAAGGTGTATTAAATTTGTTTTTACCAGAGTATTTCGATTTCACATTGTTTACAACCCACTTCCTTTCAATTGTCACTCAAAATTTGTTGAATTTAGTTCTATTTTTTATGTAATTGATACCAACCGAACAAGTCAATTGAGAATTCACTTCAATGAGAAGAAGAAACAACCCGTCTCGAGCAAATAAATAGATAAATAGCGTTCCTCGAGAAAATTGCAGTGTTCAGAAATGACATGAGTTTGTTGATTAAGAATAAATTGGGGAGAATCAAGATGTTGCTGCTGGTACAGCATAGAAACGATTGTCTGAGCGAATCTGCTTCTGATTTCTTTTAGCTATAGTATCATTTTCCAATCAAATCAGTTCGGGTTGCCTGGTGTTTCAATCCCAAAAATGAAATTTACTTCTATGATGATCTTCAAATGAGCGCTGAAATAAAACAACCCGTTGTCTCGCAGGTGCTCCAGGAAGTAAGCTCTGTTTCATGTTTAATAAACGAATTATTTTTACAGATGGTGGGCAGAGCTAGTAAGTTTCAATTTTGATCCTTTGGGTGAAAAGATTGTTATGATTGATAAAAGTGGATTGGTTTCTCTCGATAAGATCAATCCATATCAAAAAGAAATTTCTGTGAGAGTCACTTCTAGTGAAGAATCAGGTTTAGAAATGAACATTTTCTAAATGTTACTTTGCTGATGACACCAAAAAAACAGTGTGGTATGATCGATCCCGCTGGGACCCTATAGCAGAGAAACCAATTATTGCATTAAAATTTTAACAAAGACAGATTAATTTTTTAGATATAGAGAAACAAACGAACCTTTTTGGAGAGAATTTCATAAGCGATCACAGTAAATCATATGTAAAGTTAGTGCCTAATGATATTTTCAAAGTTTATTATTGGATCGATTGGCGATATGATGGTAACGTGCTTGTCGCCAGCGGCGCGCTCTGATGGAGATTTTTGATATTAAAGAAAGTAAAGGACCTCAGCAGATATTTGGTGGATTTCCTTCGTCACTTCCGTTTTTACCCAATCCTTTTTTTTTTCAATAAAAAGTTAAAGGTGATGCAATCTGGTCTGTAAAATGGAATTCAGAAGGGAATCTCCTGGGTACAGCTTCAGGTTCACCAGGAATCATTGATTTCTCAACAAAATAGTTATGGCCAGAAAACAATGTACATATCAGTAAAATTTGTTCCTGAATTATGAGTTTCTTATTAATTTCTTTTGTGAAAGGTTCTCAGTACTCAGTTCGTTTCTATTAAATAGGTTCTATGAAGGGTTTTCTATCAGATAAATTATGTCACTGAGCATAAATGCAATAAATTCATAACAAAGGACCCTATTAGTTCTTGAAATACACTAAGCCATCTGAACTCATATAAATAACAAAAAAAAAACGTATGAGATCCTTTAGATTAGTTTAGAATTGTTTTCGTTCGAAGAAGAATCATTAATGAACATTTGACCTTTCTCGACGTTTAACTCTACTAAAAAAGCAGTCAAAGACTGAGAAAAGGTGCACTAAAATGTTTAAGTGTCGCTCAAGATTTTAGTTAAATAAGAATCAATTAGAATTTTGATTTAATTAAAATATCATGCCACAAAATACGAACAATTCGTAATTTTGTGCCAGATCTATTCAGTCAATTTCGATTACCGATTGTCTTTTGATGCTAATAATTATGACTCTATGGAGTAGTACTATTGTAAATATTCCTTGAAGACTTCAAAATGTCCAGTGAGATCCTCATTACATTTGGGAAAAAAGGTCCCGTGTCCCTAGTATGGACTCTATAGTAAAGTTCAAAAGCAGACATATGCATTTATGCAAAGTCATGACTACTGATTCATTTTCAGTGACTTTCTTCCAACTGGATTGCTAAATTAATAACACAGAATATTATTAACTCCTCTCTAACAAACTCATTATTTTCTAAATCTAAAACTCCTCTAAATTTGTATCCATAATCCTCAAGTGCAGTTTCATTTATTCTCACTTATTCAACTAACTGATAGCAATTATTCCGACATTCCATTGATTGATTGAAATTTAATGAAGTAACGCATTACAATGTGACAAATTTCATTCCATCAAAAAACCTAATATACGTTATTGGAAATTTTATTTGTTCTATTATCACAAATTCTTGTTTTTGAGATCTGATTGCGTCGATTGATCCGATACTGATGCTTCAATTAAACTGATTTTCAGTAGCTAATGAACTATAAAAAGCTACCTCAAATGCATACAAACAAACTTAAATACTTCTTAACAAACCAAATCCACCAACACTCCTTAAAACAAGATGACCGATCTCTATGACAAGAAAGTTAAATATGCTCAC
>ENA-UOTX01001002-UOTX01001002.1-compost-metagenome-genome-assembly--contig:-NODE-1002-length-24540-cov-6.076810_pt1 | contig 24540 bp, 18 predicted proteins | sample MGYA00238143_ERZ746982 | MGnify/ENA primary metagenome ERZ746982 (study PRJEB28758, sample SAMN06268862) | compost metagenome | isolation source: single cell | place: USA: California, Emeryville, Joint... | reverse complement strand
TATCCGAACTTTCAGTGCTAAAAGAAACCTACCTTTTAAAGCTAATGAAGCATTTTTAATGAGTTAATGATTTTATTAATTCACACGAAATCTTTTGTGTGTAGAAGACATAATTTTCACCATGAAAAAATAAATAACAAATTTGAATTTTTGCGTATTTTCTGGTTCAAAATCAGTAATTCTCATATTTTTGCAAGAATTTATACCAAGAATAAAAACTTGAAGAAATTTCAAGAGGACTCTTTCTGAGATAAATTTCTATGTACATAATCATTAGCAGGCTTGAAGTTAGCATTTGCCGAAATTTAGTTGATTTTTGAGTATGTGCTATGAAGATGAATAAATATTGTAAGAGATTCAAACCAAATATGAAGTTAGCGTCAAGTCCCTGATGCTGCTGCTAAAGCGGTCTAAAATGCTTATGTTGTGAATCGAGATGCAATGAAAGTAAGCATTTCATGTCCTACCAAAGCTGATAATTAATGTCAATTTAATCACATTCTGTTTTTTATGGTCCCACAAAGTCAGAATTTTTCAAATACAGTCGTGAGAGGGTGCGAAGCCAATTTATCTTCGTTTAAGGTAGATCTACTTTGATTATCTACTCTTATTTCATGGATAATCGTTCAAAGTTGAGAGAGTAAGATTGAGGAAGAACAAGTCAGATTTTCAGTACGGAATCATGAATAACCAGTCCTTGAGCCAAAAATTATAACCTTAGAGTTGTACTATCACAGGGAGAGGGGGAAATATGCTTTCAAGCTGTTTCTTTCAAGTTTTAAACATTATTTGTGTTGAATGTACTAATACATGTCGCTTTTAGCATAGATTAACAAAAGTTAGCATTGATTGCTCTCTTTTCAGTAGCGGAGACTCTACTTAACTGGTTAACAGAATTTCAGTTTGCTGAAAAAAAAATTTAAAAATCTTACTGCCTATCCGTTATAACTTGAGCTCCTTTTTCATTTTATCTGGTACTGTGGAGTTGAATTAAAATGAATATGGAGAACGATTAAGAGTATTTTAAAATATTTCTAATTCCGTCAACCTCTTTTACAGTATAAGTGTTTTCTTACCGAGAATCTCAGCAACAACTTTAATATTAAGAACACATTGCTTTTAATAGGAGCAAGAGCAACTAAGTAAGGAAAAGCAGTATCAGTATTTTCAAAGATCCGCTTGATATTTGTGTTGCACTCGTAAGTTATCCTATTTCTCATAAGAATATAATCGAGCCATGGGTCTTAATTCTGAAGATTCATTGTTAATATGATCTATGCCTTTCAAGACCGCGAGAATCTTTATCTGGTGATGGATTTAATGCCTGGAGGGGATCTCCGGTACCACCTCGCCAAACAGAAAAAGTTTAATGAGGAAACAACAAGTAGACAATTTTCAAAAAAATAACGCATTTTACTAAAGCATTTGCGAAGAATTTTTCATTGCATGCATATTGGTGGCACTCGAATACATCCATTCGAATGGGATAATTCATAGAGATGTTAAGCCAGAAAACCTGGTCTTTGACGATAAAGGTGAATTTAAGGTTATCGCTGAAGAGTCAATGATTATTTTTTACAATCAGGGTATTTGAGGCTGACTGATTTCGGTATAGCAAGATTGTGGAGGCCTGACAATTCTGCAGATACAAGTGGTACTCCAGGCTACATGGGTAACCTTCGCTTTTTTTAGTGATGTCGCTGAATTTGGGTTTCCTTTATCGTAACAGCTCCTGAAGTGATGTGTCGACAAAATCATGGAGTTGCTGTCGATTACTACGCGCTAGGCATCATCGCATACGAATGTATGATGGGAAAAGTAAGAAAAAGTTACTTTACTACCATTTAAAAAAATATTTTTCAGAGACCTTACGTTGGGAAAACTAGAAAAGAAATTAGAGACCAGATATTGGCGAAGCAGGTGCAAATAAGAAAAAATGAGATCCCAGAGGGTTGGTCTCTGGAGGCAGCCGATTTTATAAATAAAGTAACGGGAAAACTCAGTTTGAGTATGTACTATTTTGATATTAATACATAGTTAATACAACGCAAACCAATCAATCGCCTCGGACTGGACGGCCCCTCGACTGTGAAGAATCACCCATGGCTAGCAAATTTCCCTTGGCAAAAGCTTGCTCAAAAGGACCTTATCTCCCCTTACATTCCCAAGGTAACACAGCACATCCATCTATTGTGGCCCAGATTAACTCCTACAATCTAATTAATAATAAAGTGTGATATCTACGATGCTAAAGATAAGGCAAGTCTCGATGACTTAAATGATGTGGAAAATGATGTCGAGAAGCAAAATGCAGTCCTTTTAAGAAGAAACTCTGTGCAAGGTAAACCATTTATTATTTTGTGTTTAGAAGGTGGATGATTATATCTCTAAATTTTTGTATAGTTCTCTTTGAAGGATATAATTATGACAGTACGAATCCCTCTGCCTCACCCATTACTTGCGCCTCAACAAACCAAGCAAGTAATTACTCACATCAAACAGGAAAAAGTTTTGAAAAGCAGCTCAGCTTGGATGTCAACCAACAGTTCACTGACAAAGATGAAGAAAATTGAATTCCCCGTCAGATCAGTTATCAAGAACTATCTTAAACGCCATATTCAACCTGCTCAATTACACCAAATTCATTCTGTATCAAAGGGTAATAGAGTATATTTTATACTTATTGCTTCAGTATAAGAGGAAGGGTATTGAGATCCATGTTTGTCTGCAACGACCTTTGAATGTGTAAATATTTCTATAGAAAACCATTTTTTAAAGTATCTCTCTATTGATATACATGATATATACCAATCACTGATATCTCTACAACTCCTTCTTGACTTTTAAATTTATCGTGTTTAGATAACTACTTGCTGATATGATTATGGTTAATTGAAAGTTGGAATAGTAATTATTTAATTGCATGCGTAAGTAGCACAACAATAGAGAAATATTATATGATAGCTCTTGATGTGCTGTTTTGTTTGAAAGGCATCATTAAAGTGGGTGTGCGTGTGTGTTTTTTATCAAATTAATTGTAAATCGTATGCGTCCCTCCAAATTTCCTATGATTAAATAGAGAGATACCTATAGATGATAATTGCAACCAATTATGAAGATTTCTGAAGGTTATTTTTGAAGGTGTCCGCTCTTCATTAAATTATAAACATTTAGCAAAATTGAAGATCCACGCCTCAGTGGTATTTTCCTCTAAAGGAAATTGTGGATGTCTCACTTAACCAGAAATTATTTCTAGTTTTAATATTTAATAAAGTGTGTGTAAGTAAAGCAGCTCGTTCCGAAAAAACATTTTTTATGTGTCATTTTATTAAGCTAACATTCTTTGTGCTGATACTAATAACAAGGGATGGATCAATTATTAAGAACAAACGAGCTTTTAAAGGATGAATAATGCTCTTGAAGCGTAACTAATCCATTAGGTACGGTATTTATAATTTACAGAAACTCATGCTCCACAAAACTATAAGTTTCAGGACCATCTTCGTTGGGTTATGATTCTCTATTTCGGCTAACATGATGGTAGTAATAATTGCCAGAATTTTTCTTGGATTTGGCAGATGATATTTTCTATTTTCTGGATGTGGACTGATTATATGTTTTGAAAATTGATCCTAAGATTAAGGAGACGTTGAATAAAATTCATTTGTTTGGTTCATTGGGAATGTGAAATGAACATTGAGAGAGAGAAAGAAAAAAATCTCTCGTATTGCAGAACATCACCTTTAAATTGTCCACCAATTCTAAAATACTTTTCTTTTAAGTCATTAATATGGCGAGATGCTGGTAATACTACATCAGCTTTGCAGTCAGAATTCTTTTTTAATTCTAATTTTTGTGCGAAATGTCACTCTGCATGACTAAAATATCCAAAGCAGGATATTACGAACTCTATTTCAAAAAATATAATCTTTGAAATATTTGAATAAATAATGAAATTGTTAAATCGGTAAATTCACTGTGACCGTAATTAATGAAGAACTGGAACATCAATTCCAAAACAGTTGAGAGAATACGGCGGTAAGACTAAAATTTTATTCTTGTATTGGTATAATACTCTTGAGCAGAAAGGTAACTTTAACAATTACAAATCAGCATCCAATCGATAATGCCTAAATTCGCTGAATTATCTAAGATAAGAATTGAAAAAGATTAGTTTCTTAGATGAATTAAAATTTATGCTGTTGTCGAAGACAAAATGTACAAGACATCAGTAAACAATCAAATGAAATTAAACACAAACGAAATAAAATGGAAACTATCACGATGTGAAAATATAGTACCGGAGTGAAAAGCGAATGAGTAAACGTATACACTGATCCAAATTAATTTTATAAACTAGACAATAGTATAAAGAACAAGCTGTCAGTGATTCTATAATTAAATGGATATCACAACTACAAAACAGTCGGTTTTGATCTACATTATTGAAAACACCGAGGACTTTTTTTTGTTGTAAATGTCAGAGAGTGGTTAACAACTTAGGCTTTGTAATTGCAAGAGAATTGCTAATAATTTATTGGTCTGGCCCTGACAAAATTGCTGTTTACCTGGAGAATGTGTTTCTCTGAGCGTAGATTTAGAGAAGAGGACACTTGTTTTGGATACAAATTGATTTTACTTAGTTTTCAGATTTTGAAAAAAAATTCTACAGGCATTGGCTTTCTAGCTAAGTTTTACAAATTTTTTTTTTGTGATAAAACATTTTTTGAAAACAAATGAATCTCTCTTCCATTTGTTAACCATTCTTTAAATGTTTGCTCAAGATCAGTCATGTCATTATTCCTCTTTAAAGACCTATGACTCACAAAAGAGACGAACAAATGTCATCATCAGAAAAAAATGGTCTTTTTAGGAAAACAGTTGATTGCTTAGTAGCAACGAAATTGTATGGAACTTATTTCTGGAAAAAATTTTAATATTTATCCCAATCTCCTTTGGGACTATGAGAGGGCTGGTGCTAGAAACCTCATTTAAGCTACCATCTTTAGATCAAAATTCCGAACCATCCAGAGCTTACTACTATCAAAAAGAGTACCCGAATCGAACTCAACTTTCTCATCACCTCAAAGACATTAAATCGAGAGTTTTCAAGTACAACATGATGTGGCCAGTGCTTTGCTCCATAATGAAGGCTTTTAATAAATCTTCACTCATAGAAAAAGGTGTTTCCAGCGGACGTAAATTGCTGGCAAATGATTTATCCTACTGGCCGTAATTTACGATTCACTCATTGAAAGAATAATTCTTTACGAAGGACTTATGCAGAGTTAATCACTCTTCAACTAAAATTAAATCAAACCAGCTACTTAAATCCAGAAGCATCAATGTTTATAATTAACAAGACCATTTTTCTTGAAAATAAGTACGCTTAATACACCAAAATCCCATTTTTTAGCTCAAGATGTCAAATTACCCTTCTTCAAGGTCTGATCACTGGAATATTGATTTTCCACAGCCTGGATACATAACTCAAAGGAACGAATATTACGCTACTTCAAACCAGCAATATCCTAGTAACTCACATCAACAGTATCCCAGCAATTCCTATCCGCAATATCCAAGCTTCAACGAGCAGTATCCTCATTCTAATTATTCATATCCCAGCCACAATACCAACATAAGTAAACCTACACCTTCCACTACGACCTACTATCCTGCCACGAGTGATCCCAACTCATCTTATTTAATCCCAAATCTTACAAGCAATGAGACTTATCCAACCATATCTCACGATTACTCTTCTTGGCCCGAAACGATCCCTTCAGCTTCATTCTGGAATTCTGAAAGCACTTATCCTTTCATCAATGAGTCCAGGAACATAGATCCAGACTTCGGTTATCAGTCTCCTAATAACTTCAGTCTCTCTTCCAACCCACAAGAAGAGTCTAATCGTTTACCGCATCTGAAATTTTTCGATCACCAGAGCAATTTTGGTACTGATTGGATCCACCCCGAGCAAAACGCTTCTCATAGGTAGATTACCCACGAATAATATTTTTGTTAATGATTTATCAATGGAAAAAGTAGGAACCTGCGTTTAGGAGAAGATTCCAATCCCAACCCTAGTAATTATCCGAGACATTCAACGGTAAAATGAATCTATGCATTGCTGTTATTTTTACTAATAATATCTAGGAAATAATTCACAAGTTATTTGGACTCGCGAGACTATTGCCCTAGATTATTTAGTCTGCAATAAACTCTTTGATTAGGTGGTTAGCCTTAACTCTATGTATGTATCGAAAAAGCAACAGATTCATGCCAATAATGTTATTTAGTTCATTGTTTACAGTTAAGATCGTATACTTGAACAGGGTTGCTTTTTGAATGTGAAAGTTTTAATTCTGTGTTGCTTTCACATAAAAATCAAAGTGAACTAGTTGAATCTTTCTCCTGTATTATAGTGGCAAGATATAAATGGCTTCTATGCAGAGAATTTTTTCGAAATTTTTGTGCTTCAAAAATGCAGAAGAAAAAAAAAAAATCAACAAAAAATAAGAGGGAGTATAGGGAAGGTGTATGAGAAAAAACCGTCAGATTGAAGATTAGTGAAAAAGTCTCTAAAGTTCTACTAGGAGTTTTAAAGGCTTTGATATCACATTCACTGAGAAATGCCAAAGGCAAGCGCCTTCCTATACAAATGAACAGAAAAAAATAAGACTCAAGAAATGCAATAGAAATAGAAACATCTCTCGAAAATAATGCCTTAATTGAATGAATTAAAGGATAAATAAATAATATAAACGAATATAAAATTTGAATTAAGAGACAGATTCTTTTGAACATGGGAAACAAAGAGCAAACACTCAGCTTTGTTGAGAATTGGGGTCATAAAACTGCCGCTAAGAATGTTGTCGGTCGTAGAATCGACTATGTTCTGATTTCATCGTCCAAGAGAATAAAAATGCTCGGAGTCAGGTTATTGGCGCCAATAAAATCACCTGTCGTTCTCAAAATTCGGATTCTGGATCTCGACACGCAAAAATTTATGCATCAAAAAACGTTTAACGTTGATCCAAAAGTCGTGAATAATGTCATATTTTATTATAATTTCAAGAATGAATTACATATCAAACGATCAGGTGTTCTGTTACTCATGCTCGAGGTGATTGGAGGGCCGACCTACACATATCACCAAGCAAAAACCTCAGAAACCGGCGAAGATGGTATCCGAGTGAGCATCTCTCGAAATTTGCCCATTGAGGTGCAAAGGTTAATTTCTTATCCCGAGAATTCACAACCAGCTATGTTATTGCAAGGTATTCGATATATTCGCGAAGATAAAGAGCTTTCATGCTATTCTTGTTAAGAAACGCATAAAATATACAATAAAAGGAAGCAAAAGGCAATTGGAAAGAGGGAGGTAATTCCAATTTAATTAAGCTAGTCATTAAAATTCAAAGACTTTCTTTCCTTCTCAGGAGATTGATGAATTAATTAGATTGTTGGATTCTCTCTTAAATTTCATCGTAAATTACTGTTTTGGAGTTGACAACGCACATGCATTTACAATTGTGTTGTGATATCATGATGGTATGTATACAGAGCTAATTTTTTCTCTATGTTCGTATCAACAGCGATTTTTTGTAGGTGATGTAAACTTTATCAGAAGTGGCACTTGTCATTCTAAGTGAGTCAAGCTTGTTTTAAAGCTGAAATCATCGATGTTGCAATGCACCAAAATAGGGGGTCAAGTCAAGTGCTCAGATAACATAAACTACAGATTTGTAAATTTTTGGATTGTGTTAGTTGTCGTCTTGCTATTTTTGAGGTTAACACTTTAGTATCCTGGATGATTTTGTTAAAAGCATGAAGCACGGTATTGAAATATAATTCCTGATCTCTCCTCTGAGAGAAAAGATTTGCAGTAACGAACAAGGAATCTGAGGAATCATCAAGTTTCCCTAAGATAAAATCGTTCATATTTCGGGAGATGTATTACACTTAGACTAGCGAATGCATGTTCTATATGTTGGTGTATTTATTCACAAAATTCTATATTCGAACTTGGGATCATGAAAACTCTAAGGCTTACTTCTGTCTTTACCTTTCCTTATAAGAACAAATCGAGAACTGGTGGAGCTTTTTTGTTACTGTTCGTATCCTCTTCTCTGGAGTCTGGAGAGACAACAAATTTTTCAATTCTTCCTTCTCAATTATCTTTAGCTCTACAGAAGGACATTTTATTGCACTTTCCAAAAAATTTTAACAAAAAATTAAGCCAAATAAACAGATTAGATCCTGAATAAAATTAAAGATGTCTCAAGAACGTCGATCAATCCTCTATTATTCCCAGCATAAGCCACATCCTTTGAACGCTCTGCTGAAAGATAATAACTCGACATATCGTTCAACCTTAGAAACTACAGAAAGAACCTCTGCTCATAGATACGAGGAGCAGAAGTCTTCAAAACGAACTCGTAGAACCTTCCGCGAATATTCAAAGAGACTGGATTACTCCCTTAATCACTCTCCCCTGAGAGCTAATTTTCGAATCAGTGACACCTTCGCTGTAATGATCCCACCTGGTGGAAATGACGCAGAAGAGCATCATTCAACTCATTCTAAAAGCATAGATTTGAATAAAAAGTTGCAATCCAAGGGTCGCAAGAGTTTAAAGTCCAATGCTTTCGCTCACTTTCATGTGCCTACCCCTTCGCGAGAACAGGTTCTAAATCTCAAAAAGTTGGAACCACCAGAATTAAATCTCAAAACATTATTCATCTCTGATGAACAAAATCGTCTTGAGGAAAATGTGAAAATTTATGGACCTTCATTAGCACCTTCGCTCTTGCCAAATCGAATCGTAGTCAAACATTTACGAACAATTTCGCCAGTTAAAGCGAATCAACTCAAAGAGCTGAGAATCAGCAGGAACGAAGCTCCAATTGGTAGTGAAGAAAAATCCAAATCAGTAAATCATAAGTCTGACTGGAACATGAGCAGACAATTATTTGTTTCAAAGCCAAAGCATGACACTCAAGTTTCTATTTACAAAAATGCGCTTGAGAAGAGACTGCAAGCTATTCAAGCTAATGAAGAGCGTAAAGATTTTATCGATTTTTTAAATGCGAAAGAGGGGACTCCCGAAGTCAAAGAGAAGTTCAATCCCTCTAAATTATTCACAGATGAACCTCACGAGAAAGTAGACACTCCAGATGAACTTGATAAGATACTGGCAGCCTATGATAAGCGAAGCTTCGTGAAGAAGGGAAATTTATTGTATCCCACGATGGCAACGAAGTTTTATAAACTTCACGGCTTGAATGATGATTATTTGCTCCCTTTGCTGCAGCAAACAAAAGCAAAAATCGAATCAACCCCAATCATGCTTTGAGTTTTTTTCGAAAAGAAGCTATCGAGCATGATTCAACTCATACGTTTTCATATTTTTTGGGTATGATATTGAAAATAAACGTTAATTTGGAACTTGACAAAATTTTGTGAAAATTTCAAAAGAGTTTTTTGTTTGAAGTTAATTAGTGTCGCTGCGAGCTTGGGTATACATAGTCTCTGAATATAAACCATTATCCTTTAAAATTTGCTAGAATTTGTGAGATGTAGAACTGTAATGATTGACTCAGCAAGTGGTTTTTACTATTGTCATAACTTCATCACGGAAGAGACCAATAAAAACAATCTTCTTAAAAACGCAAGAATAAAATGAATCTCTTCAAAACTTCTCAACCAAACAATTTTCTTGCCACATCCCCACGAACGTCTTTCCATTTTTTGCTGTATACGAGCCTCTTCCATGTACGACGTCGCGAGTGAATCTACCAACATAAATATCACCATTAGCCAAGAATAATGTTCCCAGTCCCTGCTTTGCACCTAAGTAATACAACCCTTCGAATTTAGTCCATCCTCCTTTTAGTGACCTGAAATCAGTTCCATCAAAATCAGGAATGACAGTGACTTCATGATTGTAACAAGTCCCTCTTCCATGGAACACGTTACCCATCCATTCTCCTTCATATACTTTAGTCTTGTCATTTTGCCAAAGGATACCATATCCTTTCATAAATCCGTCCTCCCAATCTCCATCATACTTAAAACCTTCTTTGTAATAGAAGACGCCTCGACCGTGCCTCTTTCCAAGCTGCTTTTCTCCTTCATATTTTGAGCCATCTGAATAATGCTCAACAACAACTTCATAGGCGAGGGGTTCATTAACGGGGGATTTTCTGTCGCTATCAGCAGAACCTCGTTCGATTCGGCTGATTCCGAGAGGAGAGTACAGAGGAGACATTCTACTCTTTGGATTTGAATGTATGAGCTCTTTCGCTTTAGCCTCAATATCTTGTACGCTTAGTAGTAAAGAATGATCCTGTTCAATTCCCATCACTTGATCTTCCCCCTTTTTTTGCATCACAACTGACCGCTCGAGTTTTTGGAGGTTCTCTTCGACTAAATCCTCGGTCGATTTCTGTTTCTTGAGCATCAGCATTTGAATGGTAGTAATGTTCGTAGATTTCGCTGTGTTTTGCCCTTGTAACAAGTTCGCGTCTGTGATAGCAATTGATAAAAAATTATTAATTGCATTCAGATAATTAATTGAAATATCAGTACTTGCAGTTTGTGTCCCTTGCTGGTTTGGAGAACTGAAATAATTCGCGTTCAATCTTGATGACAACGGCCTTGGAGAGCTGAAGATTCCGCTATTTTGGCTGTTAGCTGGTGGAGATAGCGCACGACTAAAAACTTTAGCTGTTACAAAAAAGTGGTCAGGCTGTAGGAAAATCTATTATTATCTATCATACTTGAAACTTTGGCATTATTAGTAGGAGTCGGTATATGTAGCCCTGTCCCATTTGACATAAATGATTCTTGATTTCTTGGTACAGTGGACTCCGAAAAACTAGTCAATTGATCTGTTCCCGGTGTATTTGGATTTCTATGACTCAAAAATCCAGCGGTTTGTTTTGAATAAGGGTTTGCAGCATTTGCCCACATATTTTGTTGGTTTGAATTACTTCTTGCAGACTGAGGGTGAAATCTATCAGGACTCTGATTGAAGCTTGACATGGGCTGCTGATAATTCTGCTGCAGCTGCTGTAAATGTCCCGAAGTAGGATAAAGGTGAGCGTTTTTTTCCGGAGAGAAATTTTGAAAGGCATCAGAACGTGGTGATTTATACTGAGGAATAAAATCGCCATCCAGGTGTAGTGAAGTGGTGAGAGCTTGGCCATAGGGAAGCCGAGCGCGTGGGTCATAATCTAAATGAGGGTGAGGCTGCGTAAAACTTTGATTGGCTACTCAACCCAATTAAATCGTGTTAGATAAGAAAAGTTTTTAATTTACAGGTATCTAGCGAGCTTTGAGGATTTCTTTCAGGAGATCTTGTGGTTCCAGGCCTTGGAGAACTACGACTACTGCCGTTACTTTTTCCTATGAATGGTAGATAGATGTTATTTTATGCACTCGTTCAATTTGAAACAATACTTCTTGAGGTTTTTTCCGGAGATCTTCTTGGTGAAGTCTTCTTCCCACTCGGATAATCAGGTTGGTTCTGAGGCTTTGGAAGACCTCCAAGTTCTTGAGGAAAAGTATCGGTAGTGACGTTAGTTGTAAGAGAGCTTGGTTTATAAGGATTCGGAGTTTGGGATCTATTTGCATAGAATTGGCTTGGTCCTCTCAGACCTGAAGCTGAGGCTGGATTCAAATTTGCTTGATTTCCTTTTGCTGAAGAAACAGTTGTAGGCTGACTGTAGCTTGTTTGAGTAAATTCTTGGCTCATAGAAGGTATTGATGCGTTCGCTGTCACCAAATAATGATCAAGCATCTTGCTAAGGTTGTGAAACTGTTTGTTCCATTCATCGTCTTTCGACTCGACTGGTTGAGCGTTATCGTTATGTCCGCTTGCCATGATCAGTCTTTTGGACCAGGTTCGCTTTAAAATTGAGAATAATTTTTATTATTATACCTGCTCTATTTTTTCTCATATCTATCTATCTTTAACAAAGATCCTTCTCAAATCCTTCAACTCATCGTTTCAAACTTAGCTCAAATCAATAAACAACAAGCAATCTTTTGATGGCATATTTGCTGTATCTGATATACATTTCATTTTCGGGAAGTATTATTATATTCTTTCTACAATCATAAATCGCCTAGCATCAGATCCTATACATCGGACTGAGAAAAAAAAGTTAATGGCCAAGAGCCATATTTACTAAAAATATCCAAACATCGGGATGTTTACCATAATAAATTTACATGCAATTAGCTATCCTGGTTGAGAGAGTTAGTTAATAACTGAAATCGTATTGGCTCTCGTCAATCATCAAGTCATACTTCTCAAACTCAAAATTATCCACAGGTTGCACTAGCTCAGCAGGTTCGAGTCGGAATATCTCTTCATCTAAAAAACGGATGAGCGGTTTCCTCTAATTAGTATTACCTTTCAAACTTGCTAAATTAAGTGGGAAGAAGTCAAAAAGAGAGGAAGCCTGTCTAATTTCCTCAGCCAAAACATCGGGATCTACGTTTCTTAGCTCCATCCCTATTTCTTCCTCTAGGAAGCTTATAGAATCATGTTCCTGTGCTAAATTTTGCAAGCAGCCCAAAATCTCGTCCTTTCTGAGCTCTAAATAAGCCTCCTCATTTATTTTGTAAGGTTTCGAAAAGCATTCCTCAATTGGCTGAACCTCGCTTAGCCTTCTTGCTTGATTTCGTCGGTCATCGTTGAGTTTTTCGGTCTGTGTGATGTTGACTGGCATGATTTGCTGTGATATAGCCCTGAACACCATGTCTAATTTGGGATTTGAGTATTCTGTTGCTAGGTACCATAATTTTTGGTTACCTTTTGCACCTTTTTGATCCTGCTGTGAGACACTTTTCTGCAAATAAATGTTCTCTTTCTCTGTCTCCAGCTCTATTTTATCAGAATTTCGTACTCTGAGATCATACTTGTGGTTGTTTGGTACTCCCAACCCAATAAAAGGGTTCTATTTACAGTGTTAATCATGATTATCATCATATTAATATCACGTTTTTCATCGGAGCGGAAGGATCTTGCTGTGACTCTTTCAAACCCAGACTACGGAAGTTACTGTTCGAGAGATTTCCGAGAGTGATGCGAGGTTTATTGCTGTTTTGCATGTGTTCAGAGAGAAATCAATATTCAAATTTGACTCAAACAATTCCAATTTAAATTCATAAAAAGTAGCGGCTTTATTAATTTGGCTGCTTATAAATAATGAATTGTAATTTTTTCAATGTCATTTGGTCTTCTCAAACTTCAACTATTTGAGGGTATTTCTGCGTGTATTGTGGAAGGTAGAGCAAGCAGGAATTATATAAAAATATCGAGCAGAAACTAATTTAAAAAATTTGTCAGCTGTGGGATTTGAACCCACGCCCATCGCTGGACTGCGACCTGAACGCAGCGCCTTAGACCACTCGGCCAAACTGACTTAAGTAACCTAATGAGTATAACTGGAGTTAAATTATTCAACAAAAATAGCACTCAAACACATCTATACTCACGCTAGTCTCCCCTCTTAGAATATGTACTTGCTTCGTTAAAGGAACAGACTTTCGAAAAAGCTTGGAGAGATTTTATTGAGGTCAGGACTTCCCGCATAGTATCGCCGTTTTTCATCTCCTTTGAGAAGCGCAAGATACAAATATCCTCTCAAATAGAACTTGAGGAACAGATAAGGCTTAATTCCTTGGTCAAAAGAAGGATTGAACACCTCATCAATTTTGAGGAGCTCGGGAATGCATACCTCGAGTGCTAATGAGTCGGTCATTTCCTGAAGTATTGCGCCGATTTCGATGATTTCAGAGTTGAGAGACGAATATTCTTGGGTGCCTCGTCGAGCAATTTCGTCTTTAAACATCCTTATAGGGTCACCTGAGCAAATTACTTTCACCCCTCCGAGCATTCGTCGCTCGTTTTTATAGTGACTAATTACCTTTTTAGGTTTTCCTAGAATCGCTTTTATAACAAGCACTCCACCCTGGGATAGATTTTTTTCTAAGGAAGGCAGAGTACTCGTTAAATACAAATCTTCTATCTTTTCGTCGAGGATTTTTCGCAGTTTTTCGATCTTCGGAGCATTCACTCGATACCTCCGTCTAGTTCTCTTCTCAATTGCACTCTGGCGATTTTTAAACGCATACATTAGATATCCAGCGAGAAGATTTAACGATAAGGTTGCAAGCAAAGATTTCTTATCAACCACGGAGCTCATTAAAAGGGGGAGCTTGATATTCATTCCGTATCGGGAGTAAGTGAAAGTGAGGCATATCGCATTTGAATTGAATTCAGTTGCGACTGTAAACGTAGAAATTGCAGAAATTCTGGCTTTAAAACCTCCATTAATATTTACAGAGACGCTTTTATAGTCAGTTGACGCTGTTATCTCAGTAAAATAGCGTATCTTCGGAGTAAGTTCGACACTTATGTTAGGCATGATCTTTGCAGCAGTTTTTCGTACGTCAACAGTGGTTTCTGTTTGAATATTCCCTCTATAATTGTTGATATAATTCACCGTGACTCCGTTAGATTGGCTCATATAATATAGGGTCAGAGAACAATTCGCTGTTCTTGACAGTTCTTTGGAAATAATTCCCGCTATTTTATTCACTGATCGAGGACCTGCATTTACTTGTCCAGAGACAGAAAGTCCATTCTCATAATATTTAGTCAACGTAACAGTTGATTCTTTTTGATTGTCACCAATAGTTGTCAAGGCGCTTAGCTGCATTCTAAAGCGTTGACTCAATACCCTTTGAAATCGATATTTGAACCCAAAGGCTGTTTGGCGACTAGTCTCTCGTCCGCCATAAAGACACAGCATGTGACTCCCGTCGCGAATCTTCGGGAGACAGAACCAACTTGTGACTCCAAAGTTCATTATTTTTATACTTGTGTCCATAAGACTATCTGGTGGTCGTTCTAATTTTTCTCGGTATAAGGTCGCGTATGTCAGCTCCCTAAAATCGAATCCAATAGATGTATTGCATTCTCTTTGAAAATTCATCTGTCTGTCTTCTTCTTCCTTAATGCTCTCAACGAAAGATATGTTTGCTTCAATTTTTTTGCATATGTCTTCGAGATTTTTAATTGCAATCATGTATTCATTAGATTCCTCATCGACGCCTTTACTTTCCAGACCTTCTACGAGACTGAGGGCCTGAATGAATCGCTCGCCAAGATCATCGAATCTTGCGGATTTCTTATAGCATAGCTGAAGCCCTTGGGCTCCATAGCTGTCGAAGATATATCTCTTGAATGGATTAATTAGAATAATGTAGGCTAGCTCTAGTTTCTCATAGAACTTGGCGCTTTTTTCTTTGAGTTCTGGTGGCTGGGAATCGGGGTCAAAAGCTTGAGCCACTGAGATGAACTGTTCTTTGATCTGAGCAGAGGTCGCCTCTCTCGGGACATTTAGAATTTGGTAAGGGTTGTAATCTTCTTCCAGGTTCATTTGCTTTAGTTTAACAATTCTTTACATTTGTGCAAACAAGGAGAGATTAAGTTCCTTATGGAAAAATTCTAATTCTTTTAATCAGCTTCCAGTTGTTTTATAACTGAATAATCAAGTATTACTGATAAATAAAATTGGATCATTTTACAAAGTTAGTCAGAAGCTTTGCGAGGAATATACATGCCATCACCGATCTATCTATTAAGAAATTGTTTGAAAGGATCAAATTACCACGTTTTAGTTTCGAGAAAGTAATTTATCTAATAAAATTTTTTTCCTCTACGAATGAGTGGAGAAAATCAACTACTGGAATTAAGGAAGTCATTATATATCTATGGAATAATTATAGCTGTTGATATCGAACCCAACTGAAATTGAAGTATAACGAGTATTGAAAGAATAAAGGGGGTTCAACTCATAGCTGAGGTTAAAGACGGCTTCGGAAATCTTTATCCATTCTTATTAAAATTTAAACGCTAGTGAGGTGCTTTTGTTTCTTACTTTTTCTTGCAAAAAAGTTGTATTTGAAAAACGAACTCTATTCGGGAAATGCCTATAACAAAAATTTGTTTTAAAAAACATAACCTTGAAGGTATAGACGGAAATCATTTCAAGAACCTCCAAACCAATCACCTATCAGGAAATCTAATTGCTTCAATTTAACATTATACTGAAATTTATCAATATTTTCTTTGGTATTGTGTATCGTTGATGCATGTTGAAGATTCTCAGAACAAAACGCCAAATTCTTGATTTTAATAAAATTACATCGAAATTAAATGGACATCACAACAGAATGTTTCGGATGTTGCCTGAGAGTGGGAGCAAAGAGAGCCTACGTATTGATCCTAGTTTTTGATTGCTTCATACTGGCCTGCACTTTAGGCGGCGGTATTTTTTTGATCGTTGCAGAAGTAATACAGCACAATCTGATTTATAAAGATTATTACATTTACGACAAAGTCCTCTTCTCGCTTGGTGTAAGCATGACGTCTTTCTCCGGACTCCTTCTCCTTAACTTAATACCCACTTTTCGTTTCGTCTTACGTGGACTCTATCATAAAGTACTTTCAATTTATCACATCAACAGAACGGTATTCTACACTTACACTTTCACTGTGGGAGTGCTCGGTTTTGTTTGGGTGATGCTCATCAGATTCCTAGAGGTCCTCCAAGCGGAAATAACTTTGTCCCTAGAGGATGATGGCACTTTGGTGAACTTGTACATTGAAAAGTTTCTACCTTTTGTCATAATTTTTGGTTTTGCTGGTGGTATATCAGTACCCAGTCTCATCTGGTGCCATGTGCTCAAAAAATCAAATATTTATTTCCAAGCTGGATTATTCGATCCTGAAAAATATAAGAAAGGAACTAATGAATTTGACGTTAAGGCTGAGACTCATCTCCCTTCATTCAAGAAAAAAGTTGGACTCACTCAAGTAGTGCCTGAAGATCAAATGCTTGGAATTAATCCGACGTATTCTTCTCCTAAAGCAACAATCCAAAGCTTGGTTATTGAAGATTCTCACGCAAAAAGAAGAAGATTCCAAAAATTAGAATACAATGAAACGAACTTCAGACTGGATAATGACGAAGAAGAGAATGCCTAAATGCTACTAGTGAAAATTTTCATAATATGTATTTGAAAATTAAAATGTGTGAAGTTTATATATATATCTCTTTCCTATTCAATCATTATTTTTGACGAAAAGTCAAATAAGTTACAAAATTTTCTCAGATTCTGATCTTAAGGTGAACAAACTACAACTGTAATTGTAGCTTTTTCAACATAAAACTTTTGTGATTGAGTTAAATAATTCATTGGTAAAAAATCTCAAACTCATTTTACCGAAATAAGCTATCAATCTAAATCATTTTTTGTTTTGCATCTGAACATCTTCACAACAAAGAGAGGGTTTTCACTAAAAAAACCTAACAAAGAAGAAAACCAAAGAATTTTCTACCAATGAATATCAAAAGAAATAGTAACAAAAAGATACAAGCAGCAATTTGATAGATAAGTTGGCGAGCATTCATAAATTAGCAAATCACAACAACTAAGGGAAATATTGAAAAGTAGATGATATAACGTTTATTTCTGTTGCATGTAAAAAATAAACTTTACGTAAATTTCGCTCTCGCGAAACCAACTGCATCGTTGTCTCGATCATAGGCCGAGATAAATTTCGAGAGGAAGGTTTCACCAAGGATCCAAGCAGGGCCATGAGGTTCTGCTATCTCTAGCGGCACGATGCCAGGGACACATTTCTTCTGTCGTTCTGGAGTTTTCAAATTAACCACGTAGTCCTCAGGTGTTATTGTAAATTTCATCTCTCTGATCTTTGCTTTGTCTGATGGATCAATAAAACCATTTTTTAGCACGAAACTAAACACACCATTAATTTGGACGTTGCGAAGAAACTTACGTGATGTCAGGTAGATTCTGAGTATGGCAGCCGCTACTGCTGTCGCTTTCCTGTGGGAGGTAAGCTGATTTTAGAGGCATTAGTTTAGATGAAGAAAACTAACAATATTTACACATAAGATTTATGAAATCTTTGTTCGGGCTGGTGATCAGAGAGGTTCCACTGTCTGCAATGAGACGACAGCCGTTTTCGCAGAGTCCTATATCCATGCCATCAACAAGAATTGCGCTGGCTTCAATCGTCCAATAGTACTGATCCACTACCGGAAAATACATGATTTCTCCGTCAATCAGCGATTTATCGATCCCTCCAATCATTAGATGCGATTTCTGACGAGCCTCATCTCTGCGGTCAAAATAGAAACTAAACATATTTTTCTTGAGCTTTTTCTGTTCAATGATGTTGTCAAAGAGCGGATTTAGGCTATAAGCTGACATTTTCGGAAATGCAAGGCCAACAATTCCATCAAGTTTTGTCTGAATTCAGTCATGTTAGCCTTTGAAAAAGATATTTGAAATTGTGTACCGACATAAAAGAGGCTCCATACTCTTCTCGAATCATCGCAAATGGCTGCTTTTCTATCTTAATATCTCCAAGCCATACGTTATCTGCGTTGATCTCTCCAACCAATGACCCAGAACCGAATTGCACTTCAAGAGGTTTTCCTAGTTTCTCAAATGTATTCGATTTGGTAGCATCATATTGCTTATTCTCCACGCAATGTGGGAAAGAGCACAACTTAGAGTTGATCCACATATTTGCACTTCCTAGTGATTATAAATATCCATTTAGCGACCCAAATGACCTCGACTAATACCTGTATCAAAGATTACTTCAAATTCTTCCGCTGAATTTCCGATAGAAATGATTCCTGTGTATTGAGTGTTTTGGTAGCGGCTTAGTTTAATCTTGCTGATTGAAGAATTTAATTCTCCAACTTCTTCAGTTCTGATTAGTTCGGAATCAATGTATGATGTTGTATCATAGGAGTCCTGCGCGCGAATCGGGCCCCTTTGCCAAAGCGAGACTAGTTGCTGGAATTCATTCATCTCGTGAAGGTCGATGACACGCTTTTTTAGGGGTACTTTGAAGAATTCGACTGAGCTCGAGTGTGATAATGAAGATAAACTTTCACGGTAATGACGTAAATGTGCAGCAAAAGCAGAATGTAGCCCAGAAAATGTAAGGATGATGAGAATTGCTTGTATTATTGCTTGCATGAAACTTAAGAAAAGCGATGGTGTGTATGCGGTTGTGCGAACAAAAAAAAAGAGCCGGATAGTATAAATAAAAAACGAAACTCTGTATATGACTCAAGGAAAAACGGCGAACTCAAAAATAAGAAATTATCGTTGCTAATTAAATAACAATAATAGCAACTGTAGTCGTTCAATAATGTTAGCTGCTTAACGTAAGAAAGGTAATGCGAACTCTTGCAAAGGGCCTTGGAGGATATTTATTGGAAGAGATAGTTGAAAGAATAACGAAATACATGATGATAAATTGGAAAGTTCTGCATTTTATTTTAAGAGTAGGAACTTCGAAAACCCGTTTTTGTAAATTAATCAACTTGATGAGCGAGTTTTTGGAGTTCTTAAAGATTCTCTTTTTTTTCTCTCTTCTCTCTCTCTTATCGCTCTCACTCTATTGCAAGAAGCTATTGATCATGCCAAGATAGAACTCATTTCTGGTTCTAAAACTCCTAAAGAAAAAAAAAATGCCGCAACCAATCTAAAAGTTCTACAAAAATATCAGCTATAATTAAGTCGTGATCCAAAGCAGATTAAAATTCTCAGCTCCTTCTTATGGATGCATTTAGAATAAGATTCGCTGTCTGAAAGAATCAAATCAATGAAAATGAATATCCGAGTAAAAAAATATCAATGCGAGGTTATATAGATGACCATCTCGATCAGAGTTCACGGATTGTTATAACATCAGCCTTTCAATCAGACTGCACAGCCTTACAACTTGCCTAGTTTTTTTTGATAAGGTCGATTGCTAACACAGATCAACTGATATTAATGAAATTTGGAATGTAAATTTAATTAAGTGAATTTTTTCAAAGGCATAACGAATCTAACAATAAAATCAAATTTAAATTTGGTAAATAAGACTTACAGAAGGAAGATATTATGGACAGCCCTGACAATTATTCTTTCTCTCTCCCCTCGAAAAAGATCAGAGATGATAACGACGAAGAGGAATTAACTTTTCAACAAAAAAGACACCGCAAACGCCGTGCTATGAAAATCACAGACGAGGAAGCTCAATGGAACGTGGTCAAAGATTATGAAGAAGATGATCTGATGGAAATTGACTACAATAAGCTTCCTGAGAATGAAAACAACGCTCGAGACTCGTTCCCAACTCAGCAAGGTTATCAACGCAGGCTCTTGAAGGAGAGAAAGAAGAGAACTGAACAACTTGAAACGTTGAAAGCTTTAAAGATAGCTTCTGAGAAAGCTTTAAAACAAAGTCATGGATACCTTAATACACTTTGTGTCCCAATTACAGAAAATTACATTCGGCCTCCACAATTGGAAGAGCTAAGTGCTTCATATGAAGATGAGCTAAGTGCTTCATACGAAGATGAGCTCAGCGATTCTAAGGAGTGTGAGATCAGCTACTCAAAAAATGCTCCTTGTAGTGACTTGGAAGCAGACCAGTACGACGAGGTCGAGGAAGATACAATAAAACTTCAGGATGTCACGGCTATCTTCAATAACACCAAATTCGCGGATGAACCAGAACCGGAGACAGAATTTTACTTCGGGTCAGAGAAAAAAGAGAAGTTTTGTGGCGTAAAGGACTCTGAAACGAAACCCAAGCCATCTGCGCAGAGTGTCACTAAATACACCGAACCAGAAACAGAACTCTACTTTATGTCAGACCGAAAGCAAAAGTTGAGCGTTCCAAAGGGCTCGGAGTCCAAAAACAAAATCACTCCATCGATAAATAGCAATACGAAATTTTCAGCTCCAAAAGCTGAGAGGTCGTTTGGGGGAAATCAATACGAAGAGCTAAGTTTCTCAAAGGAATCTAAGGTTGAACGTGAAAATAGGCCTGTTCCGTCTGTTCCTCCAAAGAGACCAGTCACAGCGTTCTTCATGTTTAAGAATGAGAAAATTGAAGAATTCAAAAGAAAATTTCCTGATGCTAAAGCGAGTGAAATCACTGCAAAACTATCGGAGACGTGGAAAAATTTAGAGAGTTACCAGAGAGAAGAGTATGAATCAAGGTATGCAGAGCTCATGGCTGCTTATAGACTTGACTTGAGAGACTATGAGGCTGTTTATGGCAAGGCTCCGAAAAAAACCAGAAACACTCAGGATGAAAATAAGAAAGAGAAAAATAAAAAAGCATTCACAGCTAAGGTCATTCTTCCTCCTTCTGATGCTTCAGACGACGAAGAAGGGTTCAAGAGTGATGGAAAAATTTCAGGAAAGAAAAGTATGACAAGCATTTATCTGAGTTCGCCTCTGAAGGAGAGGAATTAAACGAAGACATTCAGAATTTTCTCCACAGGAGTAATTCTAATGCTGAACTTAGATGCAATCAAATGAAAATTTCTGTAAATCATGAAGTGTATGTATTTATTCCTCTTTAAATTACTGTAAATACTGTGAACAAGTGAAGGTTACAGGCTTTTGTTGGAACTCTTAAATCAAGCGAACTGAATATTACTCTGTATCTGTTGTAGAATTCTTTCCAAAAAGATCACATCTATCATTTGTGCTCGTTTGAGTCACTCCTTACCACCATTAGCTTATTATTGAGCCATTAATTTCAAATGCTTTAATGTTATCCTTTTATCACTTTAATATATTTGAAACTGTGCTTACGATAGTGTAGATATTTCATTAAAAAATTAAAAAGTCGGAAAAACTCAATGGACGACACGAAACCTATTATCAAAGCAACAGATATGACTGATGAGATGCAAGAAAAAGTTATCGATTTGGCTTGTCAGTTGATAGACAGATCGGGAGGAAATGAGAAAGATGTCTCAACGAATCTTAAAATCAATCTCGACAGAAATTTTAATCCGACGTGGCATGTCGTCGTTGGGAAAAACTTTGGAGCAAGCGTCGGATTCGAAAAATCGACTTATCTATATTTTTACACCGGACCTTACGCTGTGCTTGTTTGGAAGATAGGATAAGCAATTCGATTGTGGTTTTACTCTACATAATCGATACATGCATAATTTTCATGATAAATACGATGGAATTTGTGCTTTAAATACATTTTTCTGTGAAGATCCCACCTATGCACAAAATTCGATGTTGAATTGTGATTCTGCTCTCAAATGTTTTCAGAATAAATGCAACAGTTGGGGTGTTAAGGAAGGACCTCATGAATTTGAAATAATAATCGAGTGAGAAACAACAACTAGCAATCCTAAGACGCTCTTTCTGCTCTTTTATTACTGACTTCAAAAAATATAATCAAATTAGTGCTTCAAAAGATGGAGAGCTAAAGAGCCTCCGAGGAACCCAGAAAAATTGTACTTTTGTTGATTCTTATCATAATTCGGATAGTGTCATGCTGAGAGATAAAAATTTCAGAAGCAATTTAACGAGTAGTTGCTAAAGGCGAAAATTACAACCAAAAGGGAACAACCACTTCTGATATTAATGATATTACGTGCAAAAAAGGGCTTCGTTCTCAGACACACAAGAATATGCCGGAAACGTTTAGCTCTGATTATAGCAAACAAAAACGACCTTATGAGCAAACTGTTATAAATCATCATTAAAGTTAGCAAAAGTCAAACCCAAATCCAAAAAACATGATATAAAAAAAAAAACCTTCTAATTTTCCTCAACTTCGTCGTCTATTTCGATCCATCTTATGCATTTTCCATCTTCCCACTCACCAGCTCTTTCAGGATCTGTTGGACTAGAAAAAATCCCTCTCCCATGCTGCTTACCGTTTTGCCAGTTTCCGCGATAAATTCTCCCATCCACCCATTGAAAGACCCCATATCCATGCTTTTTGTCGCATAAATACTGCCCTTCATACCTCCTCCCGTCAGGCCAAGTAAAGACGCCAAATCCATGCATTTTATTTGCAATCCAATCTCCTTCATAAATTCGTCCATCTGCCCATTGGTAGATCCCTCGGCCTTGTATGTTATTGTTGTGAAATTCACCCTGATATTGTGACCCATCTGCCCAGTAAAAATGACCAATGCCTTGTTTCTGACCGTTTACATATTGGCCCTCATAGCATGAACCGTCAGGCCAAATTTCTCTTCCGAATCCATGTTGTTTATCTGCAAACCAATCCCCATCATAAACAGCCCCATCGAAGTGAGCATATCTGCCTTTCCCATGCGCCTTATCATTTAACCAAAACCCTTCATAGACATCTCCGTCAGCATGTATTAAGCGTCCATGACCATTCGCCATATTATTTCTCCAATATCCTTCGTACATAGAGCCGTCTGGCCATATTTGCTTTCCTCGCCCATGTCGCATCCCATGTTTCCACTGACCGAAATAGATGGCTCCAATATCCAATTCATGTGGCCCGAGAAAAGGAATCTGTGCGTCTTCTGGCTCATCAAAGCGATATTTGTACTCTCCGAAATACTGAAGAACATTAAGCAGATTTGGATTCTGAGAGAATGGATTAACTCCTGTAGGTCTGGCAAAGGAAGAAGTAGGTGCATGAGTATCTTCGGTGTTCTCATTCGTAATCAGAGCATTTGAATGTTGCTTATGAACAGGCTGGTGTGATTTGATATAATCTCCTGCGCTCAATGCTTCTTCTTCAATTATTGGCCTCTTCAGAAGGTTATTATGCACTTCGATTTCATGCTTCTGTTCTTCCTTGGACTTGCAGCAGCCCATTCTGAGTTTTTAGATTTGTGGTATTTTAATCGGAATTACTTGTGCATCAGTATTATTAGTTCTATCGAATCTATTGATCAACAAGGTTTCTTAGGAACCTAGGAGAACCAGCTTTCAAAATGTGTTCTTTGAAAGAGTCAGCTCTGTTAGAAGCTCATTCAGAATATATACGGATTGTATAATTTTGCTATTAGTGTTAATGAGAAAACAACTTTGTACTGAAATCATGGTTTGCTGACCTTAGCAAGAACAACAGGTTCAATAATCGTTTAGTTGGTACTGATGTGATACGTTGGTGACTCATAATTGGATAAATAAATACAATTATTTCAAATGTATATCAATTTACGCAATAATTCAGCCAGTTATCGACCATATTGCCCAAATGAGAAGAATAAATGTCTTATTGTTTCTTAAAATCATGAGAAATCAATTCTAAAGTCTGGAAAGATGCTGTTCACATATGCTATTTATGAAACTTTGGTATAAATTTCATTGACTAAGCTGATTTAAGAGAAAAAATGTGGCTTGCTGCTGTTGCTCATAGAATTTTAAACAAACTCGTGCTCTGTTGGCTTCATATATAGAAGATTCATTAATACTATTTAAATTAGAAAAAGACTTGCAATATTTATTTAATTATGAATCTTGCTGCTCTTCAAATTTTATGAGATATTTATATTATCCGTTAACAGACTGGAGATTATTAAAATAATTCGCTGCGTCTCAATTTATTGTAAAAAATTGGAGGTTGGATTTTCTTTCTCTCTCCCCTACCTATCGTTTCTGGAT
>ENA-UOTX01001001-UOTX01001001.1-compost-metagenome-genome-assembly--contig:-NODE-1001-length-24550-cov-22.329833_pt1 | contig 24550 bp, 22 predicted proteins | sample MGYA00238143_ERZ746982 | MGnify/ENA primary metagenome ERZ746982 (study PRJEB28758, sample SAMN06268862) | compost metagenome | isolation source: single cell | place: USA: California, Emeryville, Joint... | reverse complement strand
CATTTATTCAATATCGCAATTAATTCCGTACAACACAAAGAGAGTGAGTTATAAGTCACGACAAACGAAATCATTCCCCACACCAAATTTCTTATCACTTTTCCTCATTGATTTTATTATTACTGTGAATCAAACGCGTTCTAAGAACTGATTTTCCGAAAATAGGACTTTCATCTCAAAGATAACTCATTGATTATCGAAAACATCAACAATAAAGACTTTTATAGCAATTGCGCTAATATTCATTATCAAACCCATTTCTTCACTGTCACACTAATCAAAAAGCACTTTCTCAAAGAACAGTCTAATTACTTAGTTATTCATTACAAAAAGGACGCCCCCTTGTTCTGTCCAGCTGAACGCTGCTTCTTCTCAGACTTACCCTGCATAATCGCACTTATCTGGTCAATTTTCTCCAAAAATTCGACTCTCTTTTGGACATTTGCTTCTCCTTTATACCTTCCCAAGATTCTTCTAGCATAAGTTTTCGCGGGCCCTCGGAGTAAAGTATCCTCATCCTCGTTCCAAGCGAGATGTCTTTCTCCCTGTAAGTACTTGGTCAAGAGATCCATATCCATAGAGCAGTAATAGAACACGTCAGTGATTTGATCAGATGTCATATGATATTTTTTCGCTTGTTCCTCAAGCCAAGCTTCTTTATCAACAGGTTGGCTTACTTGGGTTTTCTCAGCGGTACGTTCTCTTTCTTTCTCTTTTTTGCTCATCTCCAGAAGCTCCATAGCTGACATAGGCTGTGGAGCAGGCGATTCTTTATTATTATTTTTTCTTGGCACCATCACCTGGTCGATTTGCTGCATATCTTGGTATTCTTTTCTCTTTGAATTCTTTTCGCTCTTCAGATCGCTTGTTGGCTTTTTCTCTTCCGTCGTTGTTTTCTTAGCTGCAGTGTTTTGAGCAGAAATTTCCTTTAACTCGACCTTGTCTCGAAGAATCTTAGGGGTGCTCTTACTCGTGCTGTTAGCGAGCTTTTCATTCTCTTTCTCTTCAGTCTCAGCCCAGAGCATCTCGATCTCCATTTTATTTTTCAATGCATCATTGAATTTTGGGAGTAGCGATTCCTTTTGACTGGACTTGGTCAAGCTTTGTGGTTCTTTGATCTTTTCAGGCACGCTTTGCTTTTTTTCGGTTGTTTTTCTTTCTGAAGGGACGGCTTTTTCTTGCGTCTGCTCCTTGACGTCGGTTTTGGCGCGAGAAGCGTTTTTGGATTGACTCTGAGTCGTATCGGCTTCGATGTTGTCTAATACTTTTACGTAGACGATCTTTCCGGAAGATTCTTGCTGAGCCTTTGTCTTAAAATTGATAGAGCCTTTCTCGCCATTCTCAGCCACCCATTTACGCATTCTTTGGATGTCTGCTTCTGTTAGACAGTTGAGCTGCTTGCGATATCGTTCTCTCAATGATTCCGCAGAGCGCTTTTGATTCAAAAGCTTGTCTGTATCAAAGGCTTTTTGCCAAAAAGTCCTTGAAGTTAGACTCATTCCCTTATGAGCCATGACATATTCCATTATTTTAAGGTCTTCTCCAACAGTGTATTTTCCACGTGTATCTTGGGTTTCTTCTTTTTGAGGAGTTGTATCTCGGCTCTTTTTCGTTTCACTCTTGGCTTGGGATTTCTGGAGGGATTTTTTTGCTTCCTCCTCCTTTGCTTTTGCCTGTGAGCGCTCTTTGTTCTCAACACTCTTCTTAATCGATTCTAAAAGACTGATTTTGGGTGTTCTTTCAACTTCTGATCTTTTGCTCAGAGCGCTTGGGCGATCTTGAGGCTTTTGAATTTCGGGGTTTTCTGTCTTTTGTGGTGTTTCCACGTCCATTTCGGTGTTTTCCTTCTCTTTTTTCTGAGTTGATGGGACAGCTGGTTCCTGTTCAATTTGCTCAGATTGTGGCTCCTTTTCTTCAATCTGAGGCTCTTTTTCTTCAATTTGAGGCTGTGGTTCCTCTTCTTCCATTTCAGGTTGTTTGGCTTCAATACGTTCTTCAGCGTTTGTTTGAGGTTCCTGAACATTTACCCCCGTTGATTGACGGCTTTCATGAACAGCGTCGGCGCAGTTGTCCTCTTCGTTTTCAGGTTCTAATAGGCCAGCCTTTGCCAGTTCCTTGAGAGAAAGGTGAGCTTGGTCTACTTGCTCTACAGGTTTGGTCTCTTGCTCATTCTCCATTTGCATTTCATTTGTAGGAATTACTTTTTCTATCTCTTCCTCCACCTGTTCCATCGCGTGGTTGTCTATTTGGCTCATTACTCCTTGAGCAAGTTGGGAGTCGACTGAGAAATGTGCTTTTTCTGGCTGATCTTGAGGAGCATCTGTCTGAATGAAATCTGCATAGCTCATGTCACCATCGTTCTTCTGTTGGTCGGTGTTTTCATTCTCTTGGTGAACTTGAGAAATTGGCTGGATTGATGGCTGCTCAATTTCGAACTCTTTTACGGTCTCTTGGACGAAATTTTCGCCTCCTTCATGAGACTCTTTCGTTTCTGTAGAATTCAATTCAGGCTGAAGAGTCTGTTTTGGATTTTCTGAGAGGGAGCCAATCTGTTTTCGAACAGAGTCCAAAGTGTGAGTTGGCTCTGCGTACTGCTTGGCGCCGGAATCGCACTCAGTCGGAGTTTGCTCATGAGTGCTGTCTTTGAGGTCCGCTTCACCAAGCTTAGCTGAAGTGTTTGATTCAACTGGCATCGATTCGATGTCGTTTTTCGCTGGAGTTGTCGTGTTCATCATTTCCTTTGACTCTGAGTTGTTTTCAAGAATTACCTCCATTTTGGTTTACTTTAATTTTTCAATGTTCGTTTATACACGGGAGAAATTTGAATTAAGGATATCTTTCCCGCCACGAGATTAATATACCCGCAAATTTTAAATTCGAGCAAAGAGCCATAATATCCTTCTGTGATCGTTCATCAGAGTCTTGCAGGTTGTTTAGAAGAGAAGAATAGTAATCTTGTGAATGTTCAAAGCTAAAGCTCTCTATTTATTAAAGAGGATGAAGTGCCAACATTTTGAGAGTAAGGAAGCTGAAAGCCGAACAGACACTTAATGATATTGATAACTGAGTGCGCTTTCCGGTGGTGTCAATGGATTAAAGTCGGAAAATTGTTGGAGCTTATCTGATTATTGGTGCTCTGAATTACCCTCGGAATTTCAAAGATTTTAAATTAATGATGGCTATGAAATTAGCAAGTTTAATGGCAATTAACAAAGCGTTGTGAATTCTCCCGCTTTCTAAAAATCTGTAAGTTTACTAATAAAACCTATGCCGAAGCCGCCGACAACCAGCAGCTAGTCGGGGAACAGATTGATTTCGTTTGTCGTGACTTATAACTCACTCTCTTTGTGTTGTACGGAATTAATTGCGATATTGAATAAATGAGAAGTGAGATTTTGGGATGAGTTCTCACAACATCATTTGATCTTATGAGATTTGTTGGAGCTTGCCGCTCATATTCCATCTAAGCCCGTCTAGCTCAGTCGGTAGAGCGCTAGCCTTTTAAGCTAGTGGTCGTGGGTTCGAGCCCCACGGTGGGCGCTTTTTTTTGTTGTTGTTAGTTTTCCTGAATTCAAAGCAAGACTTAATAATTAAACAATCGACAAAAGAATTGCTGCAAAGCTCCCGATACGTAAACAACATTTGAGTTTGAGTTCATAGTTGCTTTGAGATGTCTCCATCTATTGTTCTATAATATTAGATTATTTAGTGGTTAAGAATTCAAATTCTGTAACAATCAAATGAGAATGTTCAAGACAAACAGAAGAGAGCAGTCTGAGGAAGTACATTTAGGCAGCTGATAAAAGTATCAGAGTTTTGTAAGGATTTTATGTGAATCCATGGAAATTTTTTGAAAAGATATAATTTCAATACTACCAATTAGTATCTATTACCATCGATTGAAAAAAACCTCTTCTTTCATTTTTTCGTTAAACAATCGAATCTTAAATTTGAATCAACTACTAATCATTATTTTACTGTATTGCAGTAGTAAAATTATTTGTTTGACAGTCAATAGTCATTATCTCAAAATTAGTTATCTCACAACAGAGATTCGTTTATATATTATTTCTTTGTTGAGTAAGAATGTTAATTTTGTCTTAATGCCATTACCATTATCAGTTAATTTAAATTTCAACCTCATATTCTATCAACGAGAAATATCAGTAAGTTAGAGACTATCTACAATAAATGCAGCCTCGAGAAGGGATTATGTGCATACCTCTCACAAAAAAAAAACAAACTTTACATTTCTTGAAATTATACGGCTGCAATGTATACTTTGCATTTGTTATTATTTTTCACATTAATTAAAGGAATTATAATTGCTGCGATATTTCTCCAGAGTTAAGCCTCAAAAAATATGAAATTATCCACCTCTGTAGAATTAGACAAATCAATTTTCCGATGAAACCCCGATACCATTCATATTACCAAGAATCTTGTCTATTGGTCCTCGGATCGAAGTAAGTATTGAAACTAAATCGAATGATTTGAATATTGAAAAAACAGCAATTTGAGTCAACGGTGACAATTTCTCAAAACATATATAACGGGTGATTTATGGAGAGAAGCATCACATTTCAATTTGATCGATTCTTACAGATTCATTAGTCTTTCTTGACTCTTTCTTTGGCGCTCATCTCCACTTCAATAGGTTTCGCGTTCGCTTTAGCATGGACAACAGAAATAACAAACGAGCTAAATCTTTCCACAGTAACAATCAACACTGACAAAAATCCATAGAACCCAATGATTCCAGCAGCACTGAATTCTTTTAAGAAGGGATAGACGTGTCTTCCCGTGAAAAATTTAAACGTATACTGAATCGAGATATACACAGCAGTTCCTCCAAGTGTCACAATCGCCTTCCAAACGACTCCCTTGATGATGATCTGTTCAAAGAAAACTATCTCCAAGAATAAAAAGGTCGCATTGATTCCGTGGTTATAAAGTGGCAAAATGAGTGGATCGCCGTGGTGGTCTGGGTCAATCAAATCGGCATCTTGAAGTCTAACAGCCCAATATGCTACCGTAACCAAAATCGACAGTGGGAAGAGGATCTGCAGAAGAGAGTAAGTTCCATCACGGTAGCGTGGCCTTTTAGTGATTGGAGGAGACACGAGGTTCGAATAGTCTTGTTTTAAGGTCCAAAGGTAGTAAAACAAAACTGCGCCTTGTGTAAGAAAAGTAAGTCTGAACGCGCAATCGATTTCAAACGCAGGAGCATGGAACAGTCCCCATTCCAGGAAGAACGCGGTTGATGTCGCGAGGATAGCGTGAATACCGAAGAGGATTTTGTCGAGCTTTTCCGTTTTTGAACCCATTTTTCAAAAAAGATTTATTTATTCATAGCTAAAATAAGCTAGGTTTAAAATCCAAAGTGTTTTCTCATTTAAACTCTGGAAAATACCCACTTTTCTTCGTATCAAGTAACCAACCACGGACAAAACCTATAAATGTCATTTATATCATAAATTCCACTTCGATAAGCATAAATAGTTTGTCTTAATTGCATTTTAGTCTTTTAGCAATTTCAATCGACAAAACTTTCAACAAGAAAAATTTCGTTAGGATCTTCAAAACAAGAAAAACAGTGGGCAAACTAATTTATGTATATACTTGTGCAGAGTACTACATACATACACACACAACACAAAACATAATTCGAATAAAAAAGAGCAATGAAGTTTATCATTTAAAATTCTGCTGATTTTCTTGGAGGAGAGCTGATTTGCGAACTGACCATAGTTTGCAAATATTCCTCAACAGCAAGGATAGTGTCATTTATACGTTTCTCCAGCTTGACAATATTCTCTGGAAGAACAATGTTGCTCATTATTGACTTCTTTCCGTCTTTAGATTGAGTTTTGTCAAGTTTATCAAACTCAATTGAATTTAAATATTCTTTATATAACTGAGCCAGAGACTTTTTCACTTCTTCTAACACACTCGCTTTCACTGCGAAATTCTGCTCAGAAGTCAGTTTATCAAGCGCTGCGTCAGTGTGTCCGGCCCGAACCTGCTCAACGATAGAATTCAGTCTCTTAATCTCTTTCACACCTGCCTCACGTTTTTCTTTCAGAGAATTAAACTGGGTTGTCGTTTTCTCAAGTTCCTATCGACAAATAATAGCCCTTACAAAGGAAGTCCATGAAATAGTTTACTTCTCTAGTTTTCTCGAGTTCACGAGAGAGTCGATCATTGGCTTTAAGAAGCTCATCGTTCTTATCTTGCAGCTCAAACACTTGCGCCGTCAGCTCATGGAGTTTGATTTCTTTGGCTGCGATATCTGGCTCTGAAAGGCATTATTAACGTTATATTGGGAAAATTTTTTTCAAAAATGTACTGTCAATAGCCAGATTTGCTTCTGGTTCTTCACTTTGTTTATTTTCCATTTCCTTTTGCAGTTTCTGTAACTGAGCTTGATCTTCCTCAAGTTTTGCTTGTAAGTCGGTGACTTGCTGTTTAAATTTCCTCGCGCTCTTTCGATATTCCTTGATTTTTTTCCTAGCATCATTGTATTCGGTTTCCAGATGCTCGAGCTTTTGAAGGGCCTCGTTTCCTTTTTCAACCTGCTCTTTCAGATTTTGTCTCGCTTCGTTATAATTTTCCTCAAGTTTTTGCATTTCGCGCTTCATATTGTCCACTTTCAGTTTTTCTTGGATGAGTTTATTCTCCATGTCAGTCTTCTTCGCTTCAGCAGCTGCACTCAACTTCTCTAACCTAGAGATTTCATCTCTTAAAGTATTTGCCTCTACTTTCAATTTTCCGATTTCCATGTTTGCTTCATTCTCGTTCTAAACAAAAGTAGTTAGTATAATAAACCACAAAAGACTTGGCCCTACCTGGTTTTGTCCACTGATGACATTATCCAACTGCTCTTTTAAAATTTTGATCTCTTCTTGCAGACTAACGCGGGCTCTTTCCGCATCTTCTATCTTTTTCTCGAGTTCTTCTACCTTAGCATTCGCAGTGGCTAAACAAATGATATGGAGTTATTCTTCTTTTGTATGATTGTAAGTATCATTACTGAGATCGAGTGAAGTTTGAGCACTTTGCTCTTCGAGGGTTTTTTGCTTTGCCAAAAGTTGCTTTTCTTGTTCTTTTGCTTCTGCAAGCTGCTTCTCAAGTCTCTCAGCTTTCTGCGTTTGGTTAACTGAAGATGGTTATAAATGTATTAGATTCGGTCTTTTCAATCGAGTGATCATTTACAGTTTTGAATTTTCAAATTTGCTAGTTTATCTTCGATATCACCGTTTTCGGTTTCGAAATTTTGGACCTGAGCGGTTAATGTTTCTGTCTTCTTCCTTTCCTCAACTGTAACATTTGAAAGTCAAGCAGTTGAAAATTAACTCATATATATACTTAATTTTTCCCTCAATTCAGCAAGTTGAGTTTCCATTAGCTTTTTAGCATCTTCTAAGAGCTTATTATCAGCTTGACCAGGGCTGTCTGTATGCGTTTTCACGTCCAAAGCTTCAAATTTATCTTTCAGTTCCCCAATATATACTTCCAGCTGCTGAGTATATTTCTGTAAATCAGCTTTGGATGAAAATAAAGTTTAACCATATTATACTTTGGTCAAATATTACCTCCTCCTGAAGATCCTGCGGGGAACAATTTCTCGAGATCAAGTGAGAGAGCTTTGGTGGCTTGCTCCTCAAATTCCTTATGTTTCTCACCAAGATTGCCAAGATTTGTTCGGATCTTTTCAATTTCTTTTTCAATATTATGCACGCTGAAGACAAACGCCTGCTTTGCTTTTTCGTCAAGGAAATGAGTATGTTCCAAATCCACATTTAATTTATTCACAATATCTTCCTTAAGAGCCTCCCTTGATTTTTTGGATTCTTTGTGTTGCCTCTTTCCTTTACTCGCTTGCTTCTTATCAATTTCACTTGCAGCTTTCTGATTTTCTTGCGTCGAGGTAGGTTCTGACTCTTGCCCGCTTTCTAAAGGTTTATCATCAGTGTTTGTTTCTTTAGCTGTGGTATTGTTTGTTTCCTGCTCCTTAGACTCTTCCCCTTCTTCAAGCTGCTTGCTTGGTCCCTCCTCTTCTCCTTCTTCATTGTCATTGTCGGTTTCAGATTCCTGCTTCACATTTTGAAACTAAACAAAGAAAACACGATAGCCTTACTTCAGAACAATCGATTATCTTCTCCCAAGGAGCTTTATGCAGTTTATTTAGCTTCTCCACCATCTCTTCAAGCTGCCCCATTGCTGTAGCCGTTGCAATATGGATTTCACTTAGCTCGGTCAAGGCGAGCAGTCTTCCAGCGTCAAAATGTTTGCTTATTATTAACTCATAATTGATTTTTGCGCTGCTGCTTTCTTGAGGCTGAAGCTCTGTCTGGGATTTAGGGCTTTTGATGTTCTGTCTCCTATCTGACACCTCTTGACTCTTCAGAAGCTCTCTCGCGCCAATTAAATCATTCTCAAGATTTTTTCGCTCGTGTTCAGAAATCTCAAGCCTGTCCTTAACAATAGCAAGCTCCTTTTGCATTCCTAATACCAAGTCACATTGATTCTGCTGCAGAGAACGTACCAAGCACCAATTTTTTCAAATCTTGTGCATAAGTCTCGTATTTGTGTATATAATCGCTCAATTCTTCAACATCGTACTTCCATAAGTCTGTTAGGTCAATATCGAAGGGCTATTTAGACAAGTATTAGTGATTCATTGGGAGTTGTTGATAAAAACAAGCAAAATTCGCCGAAATGAAAAGCAGAGAGTGAGATTTATCATCTACCTTATCGAGTGGATCCCTGCTTGCTTTTTTATCTTGAGGAGTCTGACCCGAGGTTGGCGTTTCTTCGTTTTTTGGTGTCTGACCCTGGCCTGGTTTATTGAAAAATCCTTTGAGATACTTGCTCATATTGAATAGTTTTTTAAATAGATGTGATATGTTATGTATTTATTTCTGAGAAATTGGAAGCTTGTAAAATCTTCAGAAATCGATTTTCGTTTATTATCAATTTTGGGAAATCTTGAAAATTTTTCTAGAGAGATCAGTAAGTATAAACATTTCAATTCAGATATTATCAAAAGTCACATTCAATGTTATGCTTTGATCCCACAAATTCTCACAGTTCTGTATTTTTCGATTGATATTTGACACTTATTTCGAAACTAGAATATGAGATTGGTAATGTACAAAATTATGGATATTCTTAAAGACAGTCCTAATGTTGTGTGATTTTCAGTTTGAACCTCACAGCAATATCTCTGAAATTCTTATTGATTTACATTTTTTCTTTTTGAATAAGAAAAATTGAAAAGGAATCAAGAATGCTATTATTTCTGATGTTTCTGAAGCAATCGATTCACAAATTCGCTGTAAGAAATACTCAAAGTATGTGGATGAATAGTTTTATCTTCGATTAGTTTCAAGTAAAACTCGAACTCAGCCGCGCTTTTTTCACCTTCTTTTATAATATGCAAAAAGGCATATTTTTCAGTCTTTCTGGATCTCAACTCCATGATAAGATTATAAATTCTCTCAACTAGTGGATCTTTAGGATTGCTATACATATTTTCTTCCATGAGTTTCGGCAGCTCTGACAAATCAGCAACACCAAAGAGGTTGTTGAGAATCTCTTTGCTTATTTGAGACCCCACAAGCATATATAAACCTAACCCATCATCAAGTAAATACAACCCGCTCTTTGATAGATTCGCGCTTGTTAAGCTGAGTAACGAAGGAAACACAAAGCACCCTTCTTCGTCATAAACTCCAGCGTTCTCATCAACCAGTGTATGCAACGCAAACAGATACGGAGTAAAGAAAAGCATAGCATCATCCAGACTCGTCGAATTGAGTCTAAATCTCATAGCATTTCTAACATCCATGTCTTTGCTTGCAGTAACTCCATTCGGCGAGAGAATGCTACTTTTCACCATACCAAGTATAGTTAAAGGCAAAGTCGCTAGAGAATCAATAAAACTCCCATGCTTTATTGACGACCCACATACTTTGTACATCTCCTGGACAATATCATGTGTATCTTTTATGAGACTCTCTCGAGCAGCAACAGGATCCTGGGTCTCGTAGAGTTTAACTAACGCCTTACGAAACATGGTTAAACCCACAGCCTGGGAATCCGCTTTCAAATAGACATCCTGCATACTCCCTGCAGGTACGCCATAGTTAATCACTCTGATTCGCTTCTCGCCTTTAGCGTTCGTGAAAAGAAGAACGCTTTGTATGTAGAAGACTGATGGCTTTTGCTTAGGTTCACTTTCCAGCTCAAATTCATAAACAAACGAAAAATTCTCATCAATGCTTGGCACTGCAAGCAAATCGCCGCCTTTAATCCCATAATTTCCATATCTTTTAACGATTTTCCACCCTGCAGAGACCCGTAGTCTATAGACTGCTTCCCAGACCGTGTCTTTCATGATCACATTCTTGAATTCGTGGTAGAATTTCTGTTGTCTGTCCGCACGAGAAGCATAGTAAAAAATTTCGCCTGCTGTATATCTCGATAACTCACCCACGGTAATAATGTTCTTGTAGGCCTTGGAAAAAATAAAAAAAGTGGTTGAAATGCAATAACGGTGCATCTCTTTGCTGAGGATTGAAGGCTCTTCGTGTACAGGAGCATAAAATTCTCTTTTATCTATGGATTGAACTGGCTGGGTCAAATTAAAACCCCGCTCTGTAGTTAAAGTACTGGAGGCTTGAACCACAAATAGTCTTCCGCCAACATGCTTTATGTTTTTAGTGATACAATTCAATGCTGCTAACAAGCATGACCCGCGCTCTTTTGTATTTGAGAACACTTTGGGTAGCGCCGATATCGTGCTTAATACTGCGCTTTTATAATCTGCGATATTCACTAATAGATCATCAGGAAAAGGCGTACTATCCTCAAACTCTTTGGGATTTGTAACAGTAACTATCTTCGGATATTTCAGCTTTGGGTTAATCACAAAATAATGCAGGGCACTATCATAAGTCATTATTCCAATTTGAGCTCGACCTTCTCCAGGGAATGCATCATTTTCGACAAGCTCTTGAAGTACTTTAGTTGCTATTTCCAACATACCAGTGAGCACTGCCTCTTGACTGACATCTATTAAAAACACGAAGGTTGGAGGTATTGGAGGCCGATTCATGTAGTCAGTTCCAGCCTTGAAATCATATGTTCCGCAGCATAGTTCAGCTCGCTCATATTTATCAACTCGTTCTCCGTTATGATCCAGTGGCGCGAAATAATAATCTGGGACATCATTGAGAGCGTTGCAAAAATTACAGCGAAATTTGGACCCATCTGCGATGAAATCGTTGAAAGGGTTGATGTAAGCTTTGCATGAAGAACAACGTACGGGTTCTTTGGTGGAGCCAAACGAAACTGTGGGGAATGATTCTGAAGGATATACAGAAGCGTATGGTTGGATTATCGCAGCAATAGGAAACTTACTCTCTTTGAAGGATTGTCGTGTGTCAGGAAAACAATCTGAAGTGAATCTAACTCCTGATTTTGGACAATTATATTGTTCAAGCCTTTTAACAATCTCATCAATCAATTGAGAACCTTTGGAATTCGAGGAAAATACAGTTTCGCTGGTTTTTGAGGTAGAATAAGTTGTCTGAGATGCTGTACCATTGATTGCATAAGAAGGATAGGTGTTTTCTGAATGAAAGTTCGGATTTGAATGTTGGCTTTCTGAAAATCCATCAGGATCGTCTCGGTTCTGACTCGTGTATTTCTTTTGAAGAGCTTTATGCATAGCCTCGGAGAAATGAATCGCACAAAAGACGAATTTATTTGAAAATAAAAACACTTAATTCTAAATAATATTTCTATTTAAGGCCTGCCAAAATCAATGAGTCTCACTCAGTTTTGAGGATATGAAAAGAAACATTTGATAGTTAGAGCAAAGAAGACCTTAACTTGCGAGTTCACAACGCTGAAAATAATTCAAAAATGTTTGAATCAAAGTATCAGACTCCAGAATTTGAACTGATATCATTTTTATTAATGAGAAGAGAACGCCGTCGTCATACATCCACAAGAGTAAATTTGAATAATGACTTTTTTGCAACTAATACCCTAGATGATCATTTTGGGAGATTGATACCGTTCGGTTTATATAAAGTTAATAATCAGCAAACAAGCAAACAAATATAAGCTCGCTTAGGAATCAGGATAGAATACTAATTTGCTACCCATCAACTATTGAGACTAAAACTCATGCATACATATTCGTATCATTCCGATTTGTAGTTTGCCAATTAATTCCACACATCACTTTTTCTTCTCAGGAACACATTCAATTGTGAATGTTCTAAAGAACTTCAACAAAGGATTTGCTGGAGGCATCACTCTGTGCTTTTTCAAGGTTGTCAGTTCACATTTCTCTCGCAGAGCATCAAACTCGTTCTCATAGGTGACTTTTCCGAAATCAATGGTTGTCACATATTTGATAATTGGTTTGATTTTTTCAAGTAATTTGTTCTTTTTGTTCTGGAGAGTCAGCAAGAAATAGATCCTTCCATCATCAGCAAGCAGCGATTTAGCGATTTCGATTGCTTTAACTTGATCAGGCATAAGCATTATTGACATGCTGAAAATAATGATATCAAATTTCTGTCTTTCAGCGTCAAATTTGTAAAAATCTTCAAGACGAACCTCAACATTTTTTCTTCTGGCAAATCTCTTTTGCGCTGATTTCACGTACGCAGGATCGATATCGAGACCTAAGACATTAGTAGACTCTGGAATTCTGCCAATAATGCTTTCTAGAGCGTATCCTGTTCCAATGCCGACGTCAAGTATCGCTTTTGATGATTGAATTTTGTCTTTGGCAGTCGCGTAGAAATCGCGATAAACATATCGAGTCAGAGTTTGGGTTATGACTATATCATATACTATCGCTGGGATGTTCATGATACTGAATAGTCTGGCCCAAAAATATTTGAATGCTGCTCTAAGCTTTTGCATTTTTCAATAATGATCAGTTTGTTTTTCCAAAAAAAGGTGACAGATTGAGGAGTACTCTTAAACTGAATGCTGAACTTCTAATAGAAATTTTATTTTAACTCAAGAAAGTTCTTGACTGAAGTAGAGGGTAGATCGTCATGGCAAGTTTTATTGGAAAAAATGGAGGGAAACAGTTCATCCGACATGGGATTGAGAGCTTGTAGAGCACAGGCTAAAAGAAAGTGTTATTTTTACGAGAAGAAGTCTGAAGTGCTGATTCTGATCTTGAGGCAAATTTTTTCAGATTAAAAACAAAAATTTTCCGCATCCGGGACTCGAACCCGGGTCTCCAGGGTGAAAGCCTGATATCCTAACCAGCTAGACTAATGCGGATTTCTGATTCCAAATCAACACGTTTGAGCTTTATTTCGCTCATTTGCGGCTGGATCTGCACAAGTAGAATGAAAGTTCTTCCATCAAAGTTCCTTTCTGTATATACTGTCGCAATTTCCAAACAGTCTTTTCAAAATAAATTGTCAACATCATCATCCACAGTGCTAGAGAAAACTTTACAATTTCATCTTGACTCTCATATTTTCCTCTTATTTGGGAAAGGAGAAGATGAAAAAACACTATTTCTTTATCTTGTAATACTTTTCCAGAGCAATTATTATTTCGGAGCGATGTGGTAGGTTAATAAAATTGGATAGTAGTATTGAATATACATATGCATGTATAGCAGACCAGAGGGAAAATTAGTAATCTCAATAATCAGTAGTTCCCAATCTCCTCAGAAAAATACTTATCGATACCAATTTTATAAGTAATTCTGAAGGCATGGCCAAACAGATTTGATTAAACATATTTCCGAAGTTTTTATAATTTATTAAATAAAGCAAACTAAATCAATTAAAATCAAATTATTCAAAGAGGTCAGCTTGTGAGTGTCTTTATCAACCCTTGAGACGCTTTACAAAGTAACTTGACAACTGGTTGAAAATGGGAGATATCGAATTTAGCAACTCCCCATATCGATGTAATAGGTAATAATAGGATCAATTTTCTAGCCGAGGTAAAAGAGTGAGTCTTTCTGAGAAATTATAGTTGAATTGATGAATCGAAATGTTATGTAAATAAACACGAGTTAACTAATTCTCTTAATGAATAAACCGTAAAAAACTGTTTTTGATAGAGAAGGATAAAATGAAAGAAGAATGCTAATACATGCTCTGTAAATTTTGAAAAGGAATAGGCTGGCTTGAAATTTTACAGTCTACTAAAATTCTGTGAGATAGGATTGACCAATATTGCTCACGCGATTAAGTGGCTACTTTATGGATCCTGAGACAGAATGATTGATTACAAGGAATCAAATTGGTTAATGACAACTAGTTAAGTTAGAGCCATAATGATTCTTTTCCCTTTTTCTAGAGCCGAGAGAAAATTTTTTCTTTTGTGGTTCTGCAATTGAATTATCCTTTGAACTAGCTACACTACCAGGTTCCGAGCTGATCAGAGAGTCCATTCTTAAATGTGTTTTGAATTTTCTGAAATTATTTTGACTCATGACACATAATCACATCACGGTATATTATTAACTCTTTGAATTTTATATAGAGTGTAAATAAAAACTAACACCTCCTTTGTGGGCAAAAATTAATTCGCAGCTTTGCTTTCCAACTAAAGGAGTAGAATTCACAATGACAGATCTTAGAGATTCTCTTAATTTTCATGAAAGTCATAACCAGGCACTAAGTAAGCGCACCTTCAAAACACCTTTGCAGACAAATTCACACTTTTTTGTCACCAATTTCTTCAGATGCGATGGATCGAGTTGAAATCGAGTCGCTTCCGGAGTGGATGACCAACAGTCAAGTGCAGAGAAATCTAGATCAGGGCAAAACACAAAAGACCTGGGAGAAAAGAACAGGTTCTCCGATTAGAATCTCAAATTACCCGCCAGATAAACGGAAAAACGAATTCCAGGAAAAAGGAGACATGAATAGCCCTCCCATTGAAATCATTCAGCCTATCTCATCAGAGGGTTTGTTAAAATAGCTTGATTTGAGGTTGAATTATTGCATTAGATATTCTGATTCAAGAGAAAAATGTCGCGATGAGGAAACCGATAGAGCAGAGAACGCCCGAAAGTAATTTTTTCAGCGAAAATATGGTGTTTACATATTAATCGAAAAGAACATCATGAGGGTTCTTTTTATGGTTCAGATGCGTCATTTATCTCCAGCAAGTTTCTAAGAAAATCATTACAGACTGAGCAGTTGCCAAATCGTATAAGCAATTTGAATCCTTCTCCACGCGACATTGATGAGCATATAATTTTATCACCTGGCGGGCCTGAATATCGCACGTTATCTCCATTTGGCGACACAATTGAACAAGATGGGATAACCTCAAAAAATAATCAAAAAGAGCTCGCAAACTTATTTGGAGAGAGCGCTCTCGCTACAATCGAAAAATCTAACCGAAAGATCCCACTGACACAGGCAAGTTCAGATCCTCAATCAATTAGTGGAAAGAAAAAGCTTGAAAGTACGAGAACCATGAAGCTCAACGGAAGCGAGAAAAAACAATTCGCAGAAGATGACTATTGCAATATAATGAAGCAGCATCAGCACCCAAATCTCATCATTGATTTAGACGATGATGATGATTTGATCAATAAATCACTCTCCCTTATAGCAACGATTAAAGGTACCATTATTTCTCTGGTTCTATGATATTGATTCTTGTAGACGACGGACAAAACAGTGGCATTGGACGTACAGCAGATCACAGCGAAGAAATGAAGGAGTTAGAAGAGCCTCTCCCAAAGAAAATGTCAGACGCGGAGATCACTACACTCACGCCGGTGAGAGGTCAAACAAAACATCATTCAAAAAAGCAAAGCGATACATACTCGAAGATTTCAGATCTTAAAGGTCGTATGATATCAGAAGGGGAAGACGAAGCGAAATCTGAAAGCAAATCCCGTCGCAAATCAATCTCAAAGCATGTACAAGGTTCCGATGCCCAATCTGATGCCAACGCATTATTGAAAAAACCTGAGGCAAACTTGTCCAATAAAAAAAAGAAATCGAGATTTAACATTTCCTTCTTTAAAAAACAAAAAGTAATTCCATCATCTCTTTTCTTTCTGAAAACTAATTGAATCAAAAAATACAGCGTCCTGGTGTCCCGACAATGATGGAGAAAAATAGATATATCAATGACACTTTAAATTTAGAAAAGCTTGGTATCCCTAACAAAAAGAGGAGAAGAGGCTCAGCGAATATCTCTGACGGAGAGGCAAATGACTTCATGCGGAATTCAACCACAGCCAAATTAATGGAAGTCTTTGAAAACATACAAATGCATCGTTTGTTTAAACAGAAAATGGAAATGTTTATTCTCTTATTTAACCAAGATCCAAACAGAGGCATCAATTTCCTCATCGGAAACGAATTGGTTAGACCCCTTTATTCTTGTTTCAAGCAACCCTAATATCTTAATCATCCTAGATTGATGACACACCGGAAAAGATAGCAGAGATCTTGGTTACTACTGAAGGTTTGAATAAGGATATGATCGGGAAATACTTAGGCTCACATAAAGAGAAACATGTGAAAGTTCTCAAAGCCTATTGTAATTCACTCGATTTCAGCAATCTCGAATTCGATCAGGCTCTGAGACTGCTGTTATCTCGGTTCAAACTGCCTGGTGAAGCTTGGCAAATCGAGCGCATTGTGCAAATGTTTGCTGAGGTCTACCATAAGGATAATCCTGACGCGTTTGTTGATGCTGATACACCCTATATTCTGAGTTATTCCTTGCTGATGCTTAATACTGACGCGCATTCGGATAACATCCCCAAGAATAAGAAAATGACTAAGACGCAGTTTGTTACAAATAATTTAAAGGTTTGCAAAGGAATCAGCGCCGAATATCTCGGGAAGATGTACGATAATATCGTAAAGAGCAAATTTGAAACCAGGACCGATTGTAATTTCGAAATTCTCCTTTTGATGAGCTCGCTAAACCTCAATTTAATTAGACATTGAGCAGATGTACTCAAGATTGCAGTTGGACTCAAACAAGCTGCATTTGCAAGGCGAAATGATCAAAATGGCAATGCATACTGCAAATGAACTCATAAAAGGAGCTGTTTTTATAAAATATGGCCGAATGGGAAAACCTCATGAGAGATATGTTTGTATTTCAGCTGCAGAAGATCGAGTGCTTTGGAAAAAGCCTTCAAAGCCTGACTCATCAGCAAAATCGATATCCATACTCGATATTACCAATGTGTATGTCGGTTCAAGTTCTACAAAAATTTTGAGGAAAAACAAGCTCCCATTCGAGCTCGATAATGTGATTTTCTCCCTGGAAACACCGAAAAGGACTCTGGATCTAAGGGCTCCGGACCTTGAGACGCGAACGAAATGGGAGGGGTATTTCCGACAACGGTTACTTCATCGAAAGCAAAAAGAAGACGAAATTGCTTTGAAAATGAAGGACAGATCATCGAAAGATCGAGAGAGGATCTCCGAGATCTGGAAAACAGATATCTTGCCTAATTTCCATTATCATTGGAATTATGAGAGCCACAGGCCACGCAATCAAGACGATTTAGAGTCTGCAAAAGGCCGCAAATCACCGGGTCCAAAATTATATCGAGCAGTCGATCCTAAGAAACATTGTTCTTGGAAGAGTTTGCTTTGCTGTCTTTGTTTTAAAAAAGAATCGATGAGTCATGTCCCTTTAAATGCAAATCAAAAGGTAGGTATTGCTGTTGATGCAGGGCGGAATGACCAGGATGAATTGAGAGAGATATGTCAGAATAAGAGTATGCTGCTATATCATGTCTGGAGGCTGGGAATCCCTGACTGGCTGAGGAAAACCATTTGGCCGATTACTATCGGAAATCGGCTGGAAATAACGCCTTCGTTGTATCAAGTCCTGTTGGCTGCGGCAGAGAATTTCAAAAAAGATGAGGAGAAATTTAAAACCATTGCAGAATACAGAGCTGTAATGGAGGGAGATATTCCTGAAACCTTTTGGGAGCAAGAATATTTCAAAGACCCAAGGAATAAACAAGTAAGCATTTTGGTCCTAACAACAATTGCTTAAAGTGATATACATCTCCAGGCTTTGATTAATGTGCTAGTTGCGTTTATTTGCTATCGACCTGATGTAGGATATGTCAAGGTAAAGGTTTCTTGATCTAAGCAGTAATCCAATTATTACGATAGGGAATGGCTCACGTGGCAGCTGTACTCGTCAGGTTCTGTCCTGAATATGAAGCTTTCGAATGCTTTGTCAATATGACGCATTCTTATCATTTCATTTCCTTTTTCAGAGGAGAAATGAGAGATGTAAGAATGGGAATATTTACAACTTTCTGTATAACACTAAATTTGCTGATTAGGTTGAATGGAGAATTGAGATGTTCAATCAATATTTCAAGAAGGAGCTGCCTCAATTATACAACCATTTCTCTGCTCTAGATATTAGTAGCGAGATATTCTTACTCGATTGGTTCCTTTCTCTATTCAGCACGTACTATTAATAAGTTTGTTACTTAACAATGCATTAAACTAGTGGCTTGACTGATCTCGATGTAATCGCACGAATCTGGGATTGTTTCTTACTCGATGGCGAGCTTTTTGCGATCAGAGCGGCTGTCGGCCTGTTAAAATATTACGAGCTGGAGCTCAGGATGATTGGATTTGCTGCGGCCACTCAGTTCTTGAAAAAGCCATTGCAAATAAGCAACGAAAAACAATTTTTCGATATCATTGAAAGCCTGAGCATCCCGTCATATGAGTATCAGAAAACCCTTGAAAAGAAAACTGTTGCTCAAATCAACAGTCACATTCATCAAGCTCTGCTCATCAGCTAAAATACTTCGTATCTAATGGGATGCAAGATGCAGCAATCAAGATTTTCTACCTTTTATTTTCAATTTAACTCGCAATATCTATGACTGCATCCAATCTGTAATAACGAAAGAAATAATTGTTTTCAAAAGTGTGCCGCCAGTGAATTGTCTATGTTAACAGTTTTTCATTTTTTTTATTTGAGTGTGTTTATAGCATAATTATTTATTTTTCATTATGCTAAACTCAAATTGTTTAACATTTCACTACTTTCCAGTCTCAAAAGGATCCATTTAAATTAGTTACACTGCATCTACAGAGAAATTTTGGCAATGGCGTGGCTAGAATTCATGTGTAATACATTGACTCGTTAATAGAAAAAACAACAAGGAAAGAAGTGAGCAAACAATTATTTATTTACTAGTAACAGTACTATATTACTCAAAGACAAAAAAAGGAAAATGGTTTTGTTTTTACTCGAGTTACTTTATAAAATTGCCATTATACTGATCTGTCAGCACCCTACTTACAGTCGGCTCATCCTCAACGAACTCGCTCTCAAGCTTTGAAGTATCAATCAGATTTCGTGGGTGGGATTCTCTATTCGTTTCATTAGGAAACTCTTCTTGCAGATCGAAATGAGCACAAGCGTGCTTTTCTTTCAAGAAAAATATCAAAAATTTATGCCACAGTTCCACATCGGTCAACGTCTTAATCTCCTTAGTAAACAGATACATGGGATCCTCAAGGTTTATCTGTTGGTTGGAATTAGGATTATTTTTGAGGAAAGTAGGAAGATTTTCAGCGTTAAACTGAGTGAAAGTAAGCAATATCTCTTCAGAATCTAATTCAATATTTCAAAATAAAAAGATTTGTTTCAGAAAAGCCTTACCGAGAGGATTATTCGCATCAGGCTCAGTCATGAGAGGCAGATTGCTTTTGTCTTGTTGCGTTGGCATAGCCTTTTTGGATTTTGAGTTCACAGTGTCGGTGTTTTGAACTGCTTTGGGGTTATACTGAAGTTGAGAGTTAAGTTGTATCATTCCCGGCTGCAAGTTATTGGTTCTGTTATCCGCTTCACTCTCAAAATGCCCTGCTTCTTTACTGAATACGTCGTAAAAATCAGGGTTTTCTTGGGGTCCGTTCCTGAGCGACAGCGAAGGCTTGTTCTTTTTCTTTCTTTTATCTGCATGATCGTTCCCAACCGTATCCACTTGCAAATAATTCATTCCTGTTGATTCCTCGTACATGTTCGTTGCATTCTCTCTCTTTGATGTCTGCCCTGGTTTCGGATGAGCATACATTTTGATGTATTGCATAATAAAATAGTTAAGTGTCAGTATCCACTGTCTGCGCTTCATCTCCGTGTCACAAGCAAGCGTTATTCTCTCTTCCCTTTTCTTCTTCTTTCCGGCTCCTCCCAACAGTCCCGAAAATATTCCCTGCAAAAATCCCTTTGATTTCTTCTCCTCAACTACGGCTAACTCGTGATACTCAGGATTCGGGCTCCGAAGACCTCCAAGTCCTTTATTCGGCCGATAACTATCACCTGGATGCTCCTCGACCTCCTCGATCAGACTTTCTCTCATCATATGAAAGTTCATCTCGCGAAGTTTCCGACTATCCAGCTTCTCTAGAGTAAACACATAAGGATTTGTCTGAGGAAGAATATCTAGCTGTGCCTCTTGTCTCACTTCGTATTCCCAGAGGTTGATATTGTCTTTCAGCTTCATGTCGTAGATATTGAATTTGCCGTTCTTGATAATTAAGAACTGTTTCTTGAAAGAGTAAGATTTCAAGTTAGAGTGATATCGTCCGATATTCTTCTTCTTGCAAATAGCGATTTCTATCACTCCGGAGAACTCAGGCTCGATTACAAATTGCGGACTGAAAATTTCGTTGCAAAGATTCGTGTATTTGTCTCTGTTCAAATAAAAGTGGATTATTGAACCTATTATGAGGTTTTCAGGGGACCGAATGAGGTAAGTTTTCTGGTTCTTTTTATCCAGGATAAAGAAACAGAAATCCAGTCTGATGTTCTCCTTTGCTGGGCCTCGTTCGAGCTTATAGCCATGCGAACCTGTACGTCTGTGACCTTTTTTCGCGTCTAAAGGCTGACCTTGACCAAAATCGAATCGATTCATTATCTCTAGGAAATTGCACTTGTGGATCTCGATATTCTTGATCTCAATCGATTTCTATTTCCAAAATAAACTAGGATTAACGAAAGATACTCAAGAGTAGACTTACCTTCAGTGACGTAGGTTGAGCTGATACCAGTCTTCCTTCAGTTATTTCACAAAACACCATTGCCCATTTATTGCTATGCTTTTTGCTTCGTCGCATCAGCCATCCTTTATTTTTGGGATGAACTTCGAAGAACACGTCTTCTAAGTCAGGGTCACGCATGTCAGTGTTCAATGGCTTATTTGCTGTTGACTCTGTTATCATTTGACTCTCAACTTTGCGAGCAGTGGAGATTTCCTGTTCAAGCTTTTTGCTTAGCGTCGGCTTTCCTGTTCGATTTTTCTCAGGATCGTAAGATTTTATCTTGAGGGGACTATTTAGCTGCTGACTTCTGAGTGGGTCTTGTCTTATTGTTGACACAATTTGACGCAATTTCAGCACGTATTCGGGTGAAAACACTTGATAGAGTATAGGAGCACTTTTGTTAAAGAAGGCGTTGATGGTTAAGTTATTTTTCAGACTTCCGCTTATTTCGCTTTTGTAGAAATCAAACAATTCAAAGATTTGAGTCTACATGTGAGTATTAGCTTGCTTAGGTTTAAGTAATTTGTTCTTACGAGATCAAATCCAAGTGTTTTGTGGTCCTTCAAATATTGCACAGCGTCCATGATCTTTAATTCAGTGCTTTCTTTGCCAACAGCTCGGAAAACTTCAATACCTTCATATTTCACAAAATCAGTCACAAACTTGCCTCAAACACAAAGAGTTCACCAAATTTAAGGATCAGTTCTTCTTTTGATAGGTCTTGGAACTCCAGAGTGGTTAAATCGGCTGTGAGGAACATGAAAAAGTCTGAAGTGATTGGCGCATTAGTAAACCGATGAAGGTACAAAAATACCTTCGATTTTTAATTTGTCTCTTTCGAAATTGAGGAATTTAAACACTGCTTCAGGGTTGCTCTAGTAAATGGTAAGCTAATCTAGGAAGAGGATGAATAATCATACATAGTGAGTGACGATCCGGAGCTTTTTGAGTAGAATGAACGCTTCGTGTCTCGTGATTACGCTCTCGTCCTTGCATTCTGCTTGAAAGATTAGCTCTCTCACGCAAGGAATCGTTAAATGAACTGTAAACGGCTTAATATCATGTCGATGAGAGATAAGTTACTGTCATTATGAATGACCATCGAATGCACGGACACGTTTGAGGGAGTATGCAAATTGTTGAAATCAGATTTGTTCCGCTTATGCTTCATATTCACTTCATAGTCGAATTTGTTCAGGTTTGAGTTATAGATTTTAACTGGTGTTTTTTGACGCATATGGTGGATTGTTCCGGGCTTGTACATATCAACACTGAGAAAGTTGCTAGACTTTTCAGCGGAGGTCGAATAGGACTGCATTGGTTAAGATTCTGAATTTGATGCCGCTTCGAAGTCAACTGTAGTTCTGCTTGGTTTTATTGCGAGATTAAATTTACGCTGAGTTAATACCAGTTACAATCAGAGAGAGAAGGGCCGCTATTTAATTATTAATTTCAGTGTCGATAAGGATATCAGTTGTGGTTGTTAAGCTAAGAACTCATTAAAATCTCTCCAATATCTTTAGGATTGGCATGCACTATCACTCTTCGATGAAAAATTTTGTTAGCCTGCAAGATGCTTACGGAAGACAACTTACTTTGACCTAATTACAAGTTTTGGAAATAAAACACTACTCTAAATCCCGAAGTAATAAGCTTGCTTAACAAAGACTTTAGCACTAGCAAAAGAAGAGAAGAGAGTTCTGTTTTTGTAATTCTTCACGGGAAGCTCATGCATGAACAATTTGGTAATTTCCGTGTACTCTTCATTGATGAGATCATTTCATGTTAGCAACGAGAATAACAGGCTAGTGCACTTCCAAAATTGCTTGTGGCTCTACAACACGTATTGGGACAATATTTGAGATGATATTGATAATCTACGAGAGAGTCCTAGCCTTGGACCACAAAAAGCGTAAAAGAAAATGACTACGTATTGGAAAAAAAGGATATTTAGAGCTATCAAATGTCTCTGAAATAACTCACCCAAGCTTGCGTTTAATTCATGTGATATTAAAAATTTATTCGTTAACAAGCTGTCAGTTGAACCTTTGTAATATTTTACTAAAATGCCGCAATTTATCTTCCAAAAATATATCGACAAAGACTTCGAGGAAAGGCAACAATACCTCTCCGAGATTAGCGACAAAGCCATAAAAATTCCATTAGACTCAATAAAGGTCTCTCCCTCTCTTATGATTTGCCTTACCTTCCATTAATCAGTCTGATGAAGAGTTCATCTCTCAATCAATCTTACAAACCAAAGCTTATTCCCAAATAATCATCGAGCTCTTTGACTACATTGAAAACATCAAAAGTAGACAAAATTCTCACCGCGATGAGACCGAAAAGTATTTTGATAGCTCATACCTCCTTTAATAATTCGTCCCATCACAAAGGCAGCTCATGTCAGTCTTAGCACCCCTTTCCAACCGTTCAAAATCGAATAGATCAAGTGCAAGAGGCAGCATTTCTGAAGCAATAGCAAATGGCGATTCTCGTTATCTTGAACAGAAGATAGAGTATCTGAATGGACAAATTTCAAAGAATCGAAAGATAATCGATGAGAAGACCGCAGAATACGAGAAGCTTCAAGCTCAGAATACCAAGCTGCTGGAGAAGATTGAATTTCTGAAGAAAAATCAGGCTCAAATGAAGGAAGAGCACGAAAAGCAAATCGCCGAGTTAAAACAGACAGTGAAAAAAGCTGAAGGGGAAACCAAGGAACTCTTCGAGATAAATTTTGAGCTAAAAGACAAATATAAGGAATTGGAGATTGAACTCGGGAGGAGAAGAAAAGAATCTACAGAGATGTTGAAAAAATTTGATCCTGAGTATGTCTTTAAGCTTGAGAGTGAAATTCAGCATTTGCGCGAGCAAAATGAATTCTCTGAAAAGCTTGAAGATATCGATAAGCTGAAAGAGATTATCAGTGAGAAAGATGCTCAATGTGAGAATTTGCAGAAGCAGCTTGAGACTAAATCAAAGGTAATACTCCGCATCATTTGAAAGGTGTAATAGCATTGTTTTCTTCTCGAAATAGAAAGGACAAGACAGAAATCTGAGCTTGAACCAGAAAGAAACTGCCAAATTAGTCAACCGAATCATTCAGAAAATAAATGAATTTATGCAAAAACTAGAAAGTAATTGATCGCTTGTTTGTCAGACAATTACAACTTTTCATGATAGGCAGAGACGAAAAATTAAAAGAAATACCTACAGACTCTTCTTCACGAGATGAGGACCTTGATTTCTTAGCGAATAGAATCAACAGCAAGCTAATCGATGCCTTTGATACACTCTGCCTTCTCTCTGAGAACCTGTCCTACCAAAAATTCAATTCAAAGAATGAGACGCCTTACAGACATTCAGAAGGAACTAATGGCGGATGCATGGGACTATTTTCAAAAGTTTTGGAGTCAGCTCAACTTCTCCGTGATCAGATTGAAGAAGACATCGATCACCAGATTCTTGTC
>ENA-UOTX01001000-UOTX01001000.1-compost-metagenome-genome-assembly--contig:-NODE-1000-length-24616-cov-6.670117_pt1 | contig 24616 bp, 15 predicted proteins | sample MGYA00238143_ERZ746982 | MGnify/ENA primary metagenome ERZ746982 (study PRJEB28758, sample SAMN06268862) | compost metagenome | isolation source: single cell | place: USA: California, Emeryville, Joint... | reverse complement strand
TGCAAAACTATCCGCAGCATTCACAACAGCAACAAGAAGAACAAACAGAAATTGAAAGCATTGAAAATAGAAATATCAGCTACAACAAACAAGAGGGCTAATTTTGCTGATTTACCAAAAACTATGCTGAAAGAGCGTCCAAGGGATTCAAGGACTCGGCATGAAATCGAACAACTCAACTCTTCCGAAGCGAGTTTCACCAGAGGTAGCGAGACCAATTCTAGGATTCGTCGACCTGATTTTTCGATGGTCAAAGGTTAAGCACCAAAACAAGATTACTTCCACATCAGCTCCACAGAAATTTTGCTAATCATCTATCTTAATTTGCTATATTGTCATATATGATAAAAAGTTGTCATTATTTCGAAATCAGTGTGAAAATAATTTATTGTAAGAGTTATATTATATGGTAAATGTACGTATTTCAGAAGTGAGTCAATTTTGGTACAACAATTTCTTATCAATTTCTTAGAGAGTAAACAAGTATCTTTTTGGAAATCCATTAGATAATGTTGTGGTCAGAAAAATAATGCAAATGCCATCATCCCACATTGGTTCTCTTTAAAGCAACAAATAATGCATTCAAGAAATCAAACTGATTGCTAGAATGATATATTCAAATAACTTTTTGTCTCTTAAAGAATAAGCATCCACTCATTGTAGCCAATGGATCAACAAACCACTGAGAATATGTGAGAGAATGTACTCTAAGGTCAGGCATTGCACATTTTTTTCGCATTTTCACCTCAACAGAGGTCATTATTTCAAAGACATCTCTTTTTTTAGAGAAAAGACCATAATCATAGATTAATGGCTGGAAACGCAACAACATCGCGCCAAGTTTTTTTTTTCTAAAATCTCATTTGTTGCGACGAGAAATAGCGGGACTCTGTAATCTGTCTCATAGACTGCTCGAGTAGATTTTGATTTTATGCGGAGTTCACTCAGAAAGGAGAAATATCATAGGATTCAAATTTAGTTCGGTTTACTTTCAATTTAATTCGATAACGGCTTTGTAAAGCTGCAACAAAAGTATTTGATTTCTCTATAATATGGGCCCTACCCAAGGATTTGGTGATGGATGCTCGCTTGCCGCCTAGTTCATAATCCAATCCATATTCAAGTTTTTTTTAGATGAAAATTATTTTCTCAATGTTTATTGATAAGAGCAACCTGCAACAATGTAAAGTATTTGATTATTGAATGTTGTTTATATGATACTTTGTTCGTTAACTCACACGTAATCGAATTTTGTAGGTCTTCAGAATAAAGAAATTAACATTGTTGCATTACGTGGAATTTCTCTTTGATATGTTGTGAACACATCGAGAGACAATGGTGAATTAGCAACCCAAAGATTCAAAAATTCAGTTCAGAATTCGAATTTCTATCATTAATCGTTTTCTTCTCAATGGGGATGAAAAAGTAGAAACGACGCCTATTAGAGTCAATTACCTGGACAGGAGGCATCATAACTTAGCTCTTTACTATTCAGCATCATTCAAATTTCCAACTGGTTATGAGAATGGTATGAATTTCAAAATTTCAGAAATGTAAATAATCTCAGATCTGTGCTCATATAAAATAATTCCTGCTTAGAAACATGTTTTAGATAAACTATTAAATTTTTTACAATCAATCTAAGCATTGTAAAAATTAACAAGCATTTCTCTTGTTCTCTCTCTCACACGACCTTGGAACATTGCCAAGCTCATTTCCAAAAGGCGAAAGTTGAAGAGCAGATTACTTAAGCTAATATTCTGCTAGAAATTCAATTAAATAAGAGCAAAATATTTGTGAAATTCTGTCAAGCTCCTAAATTTGTGAAAAACGATTCGAACTATTAACAGTTTGCTTCGATATTTCGATTAATGGTGTATTTTATCGCATTGATTTCGCTGATTTAATCAGGGTTTGAACCTGAGAGCATCAGTCTTTCATCAAATTAACTTTAGAGAGGGAAATTTAGGCACACAACTCGTCCGTACGAAAAAAAGTGAAGATTTGCTTCCACAGACTCAAAACGACATCGACGGATGCTGTAAATGAACTAATTTGAAGTAGACTGGAATATGTGGTCAAGTATTTCCATATGTGTATGACCCCAATCACGAGCTAAAACTTTAATAATTACTTCATGAGTTTGAAATTATTTAACTCAGATTCAAAGAAAACCTAAATTTGATTTTAAATAGGGTTTGTAACTATGTCAGAAAATTACAGTTCTTGTCGCTTTACCTTAACGATCTTAGCGACTATACTCTGTTTATTCATAAGCAGACCAGCATCAACACGTAAAGTTTTATTGCAAAGCAATTAGTAATGAGACCGAATCTGATAGAATCTGTCATTTACTTCCAAGAAACCTTACTATCAGCGCCTACACCATCATATCCATATTCATCCGACCAAATATCGAGTCAATGTCCTTCATGTGGAGTTGCCACTTCATTTGGGATCAGTGTCTGGGTCAAAAAAACGAGTTGGTCAGGGCTGTGGGATACCATATTTAGAGTTGCAAACAATCCAGGGTATGAAAATTCTTTCAATTTTTTTGTTGACTAATATGTCTCAAGAATCGCCACGCATGAAGGGAGGGTCATTTTGTCATGTCCCGATGGCAACACGTCACCATTTCCGGGGCTTCTTCTATGGGCTGCGATACCAACCTTCACCAGTGGTGATTGGGCTGGTTTTCAGGATGTAACGAGTAAAAAATTGAGATATTAGCTTAATGTCCTATCCTACCTTAGTCGAGTGATCCTTCTCCTTTATTGTTGAATCAGTGGACGTTTATTAGTGCTTTTATCAACAGCACTCAAAGTACCCACTTCGGAATGAGATACTATCTTGACCAGAACACGAATTCAGCAAATGTGATCTTTCAAGAGAGGACATTTAATGCGCCTGGATATTCCCTTCTTGGTTCAGCCACAGTTTATTGGGGCGGAGATCCTAACATGCAAAGATGTCATTGTGATCTGCAATACTTAAGGGTGTATTGGGATTGGATTGCTGATTCTGAAGAGAAAATAAGGAACCTCGCTATGATGGACAGTAATGGTATACATTTCAAGAATTCATATAATTCTGAATAATAATTGCTATGGAAAAAAGCTAAACTCTACCGTTTCTATTTCGCATCTGACCCTCAAACAAACAATAACCAAACGTTCATTACTAATGTGTTAACGAGTACAGGTGAGACCAGCGCAGTTGGTTATAAAGGTATTCTTTTTCTTGATAAACTCGTCTTAGTTATTTGATCCGCACATTATTTAGGATTGTCGATGTCACAATCATCTCAAGCTCCAGAATTTGGTCCATATAACGTCTTAATGTGTCGACCTGGAAAAATCGCTTCATTTTCTCTCAATGCACCAATTTCCCAAAGTGGCTTAGTGATTGCAATGGACTTCTATCCTTATTCTGCTCCTGATGGCTCAATTGCTCAAACAATTTTCAGCATTCGAAACACAGCGACCAATTTTGTTTCCCTTAGCTGTGAATATCATAGAGTTGTGAGGATTTTGAATATCTGGTTAGACGACACCTCCAGCCCAATGTATCTTTTTGACTCGGCTGATTTCATGTTGATCCCTTTGCAAATGGGTAAATATACAATTGGAAATTTTTCAAGTTAACCTTTGAATTCTTGTTTTTTCAAAGATAGTTGGAATCGCATTGTAGTCGAAATTTCACAAGGACAGCCTCATGAATTGGGAATTGGGTTTTCTTCAATTAGAGTATGGGTCAATGAGAATGTAAGCCCAAGAAAATATTTCGGAGATTTCTCTGCTCGAAAATACACAATCACTGATGGGGATAATGCGGCACTTGATATATGTGGACCATTCGATCCGAGTAGTCCAAGTAGCGTGAGTCAAACTACTCAAGGGTACTTTGATGTGCTTAACTTTGTGTGGTATCAAGGGGCTCAAAATCTCTTTCAAGGCCCTCCAAGTAATAATCAAATGGTCATTGAAAAGAGCTGAATTCTATCTATTATTTAAAGGTAGCGGTTCTCTGTTGAGAGGGTTTCTCCCTCCAAATTTCGACTTTTTCGATGTGAAATGTGCACCTGGATATTATTTGGAGGACGGTATCAAATGCGTAGCATCCCCATCAAATGGCAGCTACTTCTTGCATAGTCCAACTAACTCATATCAGAGTAATTATTTTCAATGATTTTTCAATGATTTTTCTAATTAATTTTAATTTCTCACCTATAGAGTGCTTCTACGGACTATATTATGTAAGGCTGATTTTCAAGATCTTTTTACTAACTATCTGGCGTATAGAATATTTCGGATAGGATTTGTGTGCCATGCACTGAAGATGGACAAGCAATTTTTGGATTGCAGTGTGTGAACTGTCATTCAAGTTGCAAGCAATGCTCAGGATCTAGTCCCACGGAATGCATTGAGTGTTACCCTGGAGCTTACCAGGAGGATTCTTCTTGCGTCTCAGCTTGCTCCGCAGGCAAATTTTCAAATATCAGCGGTCAAAAATGCGAAAGTATCTTTTCTGATTGTGAATGCTCAGTCTCTCTAAATTTTTTTAATTAGATTGCAAGTTTGGATGTCAACAATGCTCTGGTCCAAGAAATAGAGAGTGCTCATCTTGTCTCCCAGGATTTTTTCACCTCAGTAACTCTACTGGAGGTTATTGCTTCCTTGTTTGTCCATACGGATATAAACCTGATTACACTACATATCGCTGTGTAACTGAACTTGCTAATATCTCAAAAACAGTAACTCGCACTCTCACAGCAGCCTCGCCTGCGACTTCAACATCTTTTACAATCGCAAACGCGGTCTCCGGCAGCTTTTCATTGAATATGATGATGTGTCTTGTTGCTACTGAGTCTCTTGCAAATATGCAATACCTCAACATCAACCACTCCAATATAGCTGCAAGTATCTATGAAGCGATGTCAAGCTCTTATATTCCCAATTGGATTGCTTCTTTCAATGATATCGACCGAGAGCTGATTATCTTTCCTTGGGGAATTTTTGAAACGAATCAAATAAGCTCCCTCTTTCTCGACAATTTTGGTGATGGCTTAACTGAAATTATGGTACATTTAGGGCTTTGGATTTTTATGGCTGGAATAACATGCTCGATACAAATTGGGAAATTGAGCGAATCCCTTGCTGGAAGACTATATGCTACGGTGTTTAGTTTCTTTGCTGCTAATTTCTTTGGCAAAGTGCAAAGCCTGTTGCTCTTCGTATTGATGCAAATACTCAGAATGGGTTTGGCCCTCGATACTTATTCACGAATGAGCCTCTTATTAAGCTATTTCACATCATCTTTTGCAGTCGGATTGCTTTTCTATTGTTTCTTCAAGTTAGCCGCAATTTTCAAAAGCAAGAATAAACCTAATAGCAGAACAGAAACAGTAATATCAGCAGGAAACTCAATAATAACTCGATCTACTCAAGTCGCAGAAGAAAAAGCTCCCAACAGCAGCGGTCAAATCCAATGGTTAGAGAAGAAATATGAGTTCCTCTATGACGATTACAAGGACTCTCAGAAGACCCACTTCTTCTTTGCATACTACCTTACTGCCTTCAATGCAATCTACATTCTCATCATATTCTCTTTCCAAACTGTTCCAGTGCTGCAATGCTTCTTTATCACCATCTTGGCGTTGATATTCATCATATTTCCAGCAATAATCAAGCCGTTTCAGAAAAAGATTCCTGCCTTTCTGCACTTTTTCAACTTTTCCTGTATCTTCCTTGCAGCATTTCTCAATTTGGTCTTGGCTATCATTCAACATCTGAATCCTGAATTTTCAGGAGTTGAAAATCAAGGAAAAGGTGTTATCTTGATAATAGCTGTCAATACGATAGTAAACTCGATGGTTTCATTGGGTATGCTGGCATTTGAAATCTATCAAAAATGCAAATCTACCTGTGGAAATAGACCTAAAGAGAACAAACAGAAGCTGAAAGTATTGAAAATAGAAATATCAGCTTCAACAAACCAGAGAAGTCGTCCTAATGATTTACCAAAAAATTTACCCAAAGCGCCATTGAAAGAGCGTCCAAGAGATTCAAGATTTCGACGTGAAATCCGACAACAAAATCTTTCTGAAGCTAGCTTTGTTATAGACAGTAAGACTCAATCAAAGATACAAGTATCCGATCTTTAGATTAAAAAAACGATATCCGTCAGAACAGTAAACTCACATTAAGTTTGCTCAACAGAATTTTTTTTGATCACATATATTTAAATTTGCATTTTCATATCTGATAGAAAGTTACAACTCTATATAAACCAATGTAAAAAACAATGGTTGCATTATATGTTAAAAGTAAAAAGACGAGTCAAACTATCTTATCAAAATCTCAGAGGAAATAAAGCATCAATTAGAAAAGCCATTAGATAAAATTGTTGTCAGAAAAAATAAAACTAATGCCATTATCATTCTCTTGGAGAGATTTTCTCTCAAGCAGAAAAAATACTTTGATTCGAATAATTGCTTCAGTACTAAATTCGAAAACCTCTTGTAGCTTGACAATGAGCATCCATAGATTTTCATCAATGGTTCGACTGACTTCTGGAAAAATGCTCCGAAGAAGCTTCCTAAGGTCAGATATTGCATATTTTTCGCAATTTCACATCGAAAGGAGAAGTGATTTTGGAGATGACTAGAGGAAAAAATTCCATACTTCCAGATTTATGTAGGAAATGCAGCAAAATCATACCAATTTTTCCCAACTCCTCTAAAAACTCATTCATTGTAGCAGAAAATAACGAGACTCTATAGAGAGGCTTAGAGCACGCTCGCGTCGAAATTGATTTGCTGCGGAGTTTCCTCATGACAGAGAATAAAATATCATTTCATTAAAATAATGTTCAATTTAATTTCAGATTTGATTAGACATCTATGAGTTGGACAGTATGTCAGTATAATACTGTATAGACAAAGATTCAAGATGAACTATTTTTAAAAAGTGTAATAACCTTTCGCAAAACACCAAGCTATATTTAATGACCGTCAATTTCTTCCTGTAGAGGAGAATAATGCACTTATAACCCATTATTTTCATAATTGCAATGCTCAAAGGAAAAACAATCCTTGTATCATTTGAACGCAGGAGTATTCTCACACATAAAAGATGATCATATTTCATTTAGTTAAAATAAAGGATCTACCTCCAATTGAGGATACATACAGCTCTTAAGCTCGTAGAATGAAAGACGCACCTTTCATCCATGACTTTTAATGACTGAATTGAACCTACAAGGTTCAGGAGAATGGACAGTCTAAGCATAAGTAACTACCATTTCTGCATATTGACATTTGAAATCGGGCTGTTTTCAAATTGATATATGGCTGAGATCACCTAGCCCATAGGCATACATTATCCTTGAAAACTTGAGAAAACAACGCCATTCCTCTTCCACATTCAAAAAGCCTCATATTCGTTCAAAGGAATAGTCCCACAGACCCCTCGAACTTTTGTTCTGACGCAAGTCCCATCAGAACAGAGAGATATTAAAAAATGAAAAAATAAAAATTCTTCTCAAGTTTAATGATTTCAACTAATTTCATCGAATTTAAAAAATGTAGTCGATTAACCTCATACAAGGATCTGAAAATATCAAGAGTGTGTGTTTGCAAAGAAGAGAGTCCGAAATGAGAATCCTTTCAAAATTTGATTCATGTTTCAATTTTACAATTAGATTTGCTTTTCCTTTCATGATCGCTTGCAAAGAAAGACCCTAGGCCAATGAATTTTCAAGCTGACAATTTCAGAAAACTCATCTTATGTACTTGTTTCAAAGTTTTTGAATATATTTCATTTTGTCTCAATTTACTTCGTTTGAATGCAGATATCGCAACGATTTTAGGATTTCTCTTTCTATGTTTGCTCAGGCATTCAGACAATAATGAGTTACTAACTGCAGAATTCACAACAACTAAAGACAAATATGAGTCTTGAATATCTTTCTTCTTAAAGAAATGATACCAATTGCAACAACCTCATTGTTATTGAGGTTTAGAGGAACGATGGAGTGAAATCAACTTTTTCAATATGAAGAAGTGCAACTGAAAGAAGCATTCCGCAATTGACTTGAAAGCAAAATAAAGCCTAATTAGGAAGTAATTCTTAAATAAATTCATCGATTCGATTTAAATCGAAGAGAGACCTCTCAAAATAGTATCAATAGCAATTCTTAAAGGAATAGCGTAGAGAAAATGTATAAGTTAACCAGAGCTAGTTGAGAAAGAAAATTACATAAGAAGATGCAATCATGAAATTATTTATTTGTGCAGTTTTCCTAATTTTGGAGGAAAAAACGGAGAAACATGAAAGTTCTTCTGATATTCAATAATTGAGTATTATTAGTATCATTGTAGAGGATTCGAGAATAGCTCCGTGCGAAGAGTATAGATCTTCTGCAGGATTTGCTTTCTCGAGAGAGAAAGAAAGGTAGAAAGAAGAATATACCAAAAAAAATTTTACATATTTCCTTTTCATAATCAAAATCACAAAACCAAATGGTGGCTGCTTGCGAGCAAAACTCAACACGAATAGAAATCTTTCATCTAAAATTTTCACTCTATCTTTGGCCATTGTTTTGAAAAAGATTTATTAAACAGACTTCAAAATTATTCGCGAGTCAGGATTTATTCATTTTACGAGCAAAGGACAAATTTAATTCCGATTATACCTTTTGAGATTTTATCCATGCCTGGAAATTGCTGCGTCTCTCATCTTTCCTTCATGGTCGTAGCGATTATGCTCTGCTTATCCATCATTGAACCGGTTTCAGCGCGTAACTTATCAAGGAATATGAGAATATACTCACTGAATTTTATAGAATCTGTCATTTACTTTCAAGAATCCCTGTTATCAGTGCCCACAACATCATCTTCGTATCAGACTGCGCAAATATCAAGCCAATGCTCTTCATGCGGAGTTACTAGCTCATTTGGGATCAGTGTCTGGGTTAAGAAGACGGCTTGGTCAGATTTTTGGGATCTAATCTTTAGAGTTGCTAACGATCCCGGGTAGCCTATAGTTCCAAATAATTTATTCTAACATTACTCAAGAATCGCCACGCATGAAGGAAGGGTTATTCTTTCTTGTCCAAATAGCGCATCACCATTTCCAGGACTTCTTCTATGGGCAGCCACACCAACCTTCACTAGTGGTGATTGGTCTGGCTTTCAGAATGTAACTAACAAAATTTTGAGAATTTAGTTTAATATCCATTCTTAGTCGGGTGATCCAAATACGTTATTGTTGAATAAATGGACGTTTATTAGTGTTTTTATCGACAGCACTCAGAGCACCCACTTCGGAATAAGATACTATCTTGACGAGGGATCAAATTCAGCAAATGTGATCTTTCAACAGAGGACATTTAGTGCGCCTGGATATTCCCTTCTAAGTTCAGCCACAGTTTATTGGGGTGGAGATCCTTTTATGCAAAGATGTCTTTGTGATATGAAATACTTGAGAATATATTGGGATTGGATTGCTGATTCTGAAGATAAAATGAGGAACCTTGCTATGATGGACAGTAATGGTATACATTTCAAGAATTCATATAATTCTGAATAATAATTGCTATGGAAAAAAGCCAAACTGTACCGTTTCTATTTCGCATCTGACCCTCAAACAAACAATAACCAAACGTTCATTGTTGACGCTTCAATGAATCCAAGCGGCATAAATACAATCGGTTTTAAAGGTATTAAACTTCAATCTGAACCTCCAAACTCATTTTTTGGGTATACAATTTATTAGGGTTAACTATATCGGAATCAACCACAGATCCAGAATTTGGCCCTTACAATACCTTGATGTGCCGGCCAGGAAAAATCGCTTCCTTTCCTCTCAACGCGTCAATTACTCGAACCGGCTTAGTGGTTGCGATGGATTTTTACCCTTATCCTGCTCCGAACGGCACACCAATTCAGCCAATTTTCACCATTAGAAACACTGCAACCGATTTCGTTACTGTTCGCTGTGATTATTATCGGGATGAAGGAAGCTTGAATATTATTATAGACAGAGCAGGGGTTTCATCCCTTCTCTTTGACTCTGATATCTACAATACTATTCCTATTTTGAGTGGTAAATCAAAATTTTCTATTTCAACATTTACATTATTTTGGGGTAGGTCAGTGGAACCGTATTGTAGTCGAAATTGGACGGGGACTACCTCAGGAGTTTGGTGTTGGATTTTCTGCGGTCAGAGCATGGGTTAATGAACATGTGACTCCTCGAGTGTATTTTGGAGATCTCTCAGGCGGAGCCTATACAATCTCCGATGGGGCTAATGCTGCCCTGGATATATGTGGACCCTTCTACCCGACAAGCGTAAGCAGTGCGATTCAAACCTTGCAGGGGTACTATGATGTGCTAAACTTTGTGTGGATTCAAGGGGCCCGAAATCTCTTTCAGGATACACCAAGTAAATCAGTTAGCTGACGATATTCTAATTAGCAAATTCTAATTTCAGGCGGCAGCGCCCTATTGAAAGGATATCTTCTTCCGAATTGGAATTATTTTCACCTGAAATGCGCAGATGAATACTATTTACAAGACAACGTGAATTGTGTAGCAACGCGATCAAACGATAACTACTTCCTGCATGCTCCAACTAACTCATATCAAAGTAAATATCATCTTAATTTTATGGAAGATTTCTAACAAATTTTCATTTTTTTTTTTTACTCGTAGGATGCTTCTATGGACTATATTATGTAGAACTCTCTTTCAAAATTATTGTTTTAATGGTATTCCTTCCAGAATGACTCTGATGGAGTTTGCTCAACATGCACCGGAGATGGACAATTAATTGTGACTCCTCAATGTGTCAACTGCCATTCTAGCTGCAAAAAGTGCACTGGGACAAATGTTAACGATTGCACAACCTGTTATTCTGGAGCATATTACCATCTTGGCATGTGTGTTCTGAATTGTTCGGAGTTTGGATACTATCCAAATACAACCGATTCCAAGTGCTATCGTAATTCAACCTTCAATTGTTAGCCTGAATAGAAAATTTTTTGTAATTACAAGCTTGTACTCTGCCCTGTGCGACGTGTACTGGACCGACCACTAATAAGTGCACAAGCTGTGCTCCAAGTAGCGGTTTATCTCTAGATGACTCTACTTGTGTTGCTACTTGCTCGATAGGAAAATTTGCAAATCCCACCAGCCAACAATGCGAAAGTAAATAAACTAATTCTTCATCTGCAATAACTCCTTCTCAAACTATTTTTTTATACCTTAGATTGTAAATTTGGGTGCCAAACATGCTCTGGTCCAAACAATGGAGAGTGCTTGACTTGTCTCCCAGGATACTTTTATCTTAGTAATTCCACAGGAGCATACTGTTTTCTTGTTTGTCCATTCGAATGCAAACCTGATTATACCTCATATCAATGTGTGACTCAACTTGTCAACGTTTCTAAGGCTGGACTTGTTGCTCTTACCGCAGCTTCGCCTGTAACCTCAACAGCTTTTATGATCGCCAATGCAGTTTCCGGTAGTTTTTCGTTGAACATGATGATGTGTCTTCTAGCGACTGAATCATTGGTGCACATGCAATATCTCAATATCAACCACTCCAATATCGCCTTAACGATTTACACTGCGATGTCAAGCTCCTACATCCCCAACTGGATTGCTTCTTTCAATGATCTAGAGGCAGAGCTACTTATCTTTCCTTATGGAATATTCCAAACGAATCAAATCAGTTCTCTTTTTCTTGACAATTTTGGAGACGCTCTGACTGAAATAATGATACATTTGGGGATGTATCTCATAATGGCGGGGATAACTTACTCAATACAAATAAGAAAATTGAGCGACTCCTTCGTTGGAAGAATATCCGTGACTGTGTTCAGTTTCTTTGCTTCTGGTGTTATTGGAAAACTGCAAAGTGAATTGTTGTATTCAGTAATGCAGATTTTGAAAATAGATTTGTTCTTGGATACCTACTCAAGAATAAGCTTCTTTACAGGATATTTCATAATATCATTTTCAATAGGGTTGCTCATCTTTTGTTTCTTCAGAGCACTGAGAATTTTTCAGATCAGAAATATGAATACGAGTAACCACTCAGAAGAAAGTAAATTAAAAAATCGCTCACACATCAAAAAAATTAAAAAAATGAACGAACCTGAAATGAACATTGCTAGCTCCAACAAATGGCTAGAGAAGAAATATGAGTTTCTATATGAAGATTTCAATCACTCATACAAGAATCAATTCTTCTTTGGATTTTGGCTTAGTGCCTTCAACGCTATCTACATTCTGCTCATATTCTCATTGCAAGGGGTCCCAGTTTTGCAATGCTTCTCCATAGTCATACTTGCATTAGTATTCATCTTATTCCCAGTAATAATCAAGCCTTTTGAGAAAAAAGTGCCAGCCTTCCTGCATTTTTTCAACTTTTCATGTATCTTCATTGCAGCAACTCTCAATTTAGCATTGGCGATCACAAAACATTTGAATCCTGATTTCACAGGAACTGAATCACAAGGCAAGGCTGTAATTTCAGTGATAATCATAAACACTGGCACAAACACCCTGATTTCATTGGGCGTGATGCTTTTCGAAATCTACAACAATTACAAATCTGCCAGCAAAAGCAAAGATAAACCAAAAAAACCAAAGCAATCAAAAATCGAGTTATCAGAGCCTAGAAACCAAAGTGGTCATCAAGATCCACCCAAGAGACCACAGAAGCCGCTTCCGATAGATTCGAGGTATCGTCATCAACGTACTATAGTTTCGAGATCTCATCGACAAAGTAGTTCGACTAGCAATACTTTAATAAGTAATAAATTTCAACCATTTTCTAAAGTAACTGATTATTCTACAGCTCAAAATCCTCATTCAAGAACCAAACCTCATACACACTATCACCCTAATGCTTTAGCTCCAATGGAAATTCTAGACTATGAATCATGATCCTCAAGAACATTTTCTTGAAGGCTAAGATAGCAATGAGAATAAATTTGTAATTATCTGATGAAATTTAAGTATGTAGTATCCATAATACCTGAGGATTCAGTAGTGGTTTTTCGAGAAAGCATAATTTATTATGACTTTAGCGATCAATATGTAAACATGCGGAATCGAAAAACTTTCATTCTCTCTGAATTAATTCAGTGTTCAGGAATATGTAAGAAATGTCTCATTGATAAATTCAGCAGCAGCGAAGTGATACAAATATTATTTTCATGATCCCAATTCAAAAAAGTTAAACAGCTTATAAGTTTCCTACAGCGCGGGGAAAACGATGGGACCTAATTAACAAACAAAATCCTTTTACTAACTAAATAGCAAGAGTAAATGAATAATCAAGGCCTGAAGGCTTAAGGCACATAGGATAATTTGTATTTCGAAGAACAAATGAATGATTTCAGCTTAAAGAAAAGTTGAAATGTTTAGAATGCTTACTATTTGCCGATGAAATGACTAAAGCTTCTCAATCAGCCTACCAGAACGGAGAAAATAATGAAAATTGAAGTCTTTTAATTCCGATTGTGGTGAGATGCCCTGCAATATATTCAGCTGGACTACCTGCCTCACGGGTATTTAGTGTTTAAAAGTTTTTTTTCTTCAATAACATGCTAAAACCATCTTGTTTCAGCCGGTTTCAACGTAGACGGGTAGCTTTAATTTAGAATATCGCATTTTCGAATTTAGCTTTATAGAAGTGCTTCTATAGAGTTTGAGATTATATAGCTGATAAATAAATCGAGGTATAACAGGAATATTTAATTAAGATCCCATTTCAGAGCAGCTTCCAAAAATCGAAGCAAAACTATGATGTGATAACCAAAGTTTTGATATAGGGAGATAGCAGCAGCCATTAATTGACAGAACCCTTTACAATCAAATGAATTAGATGCCAAAGGAGGTCAGAATGTTACAAAAACCTGAAAAAAAGTAAAACCTGAATAGCCTAACCTGAGAATGACTATGAATAGTGATTGATTCACTAATTCTTGAATTGCTCAATGTGAAAATTCAGGGTATCATTCATTGGTGATCTCGACAAGATGATGTAAGTCTCATCACGATAATTTGAAAAAAAAATGAAAAAATGAATACTTCTTTCATCGACATTGAGAGTGAATTTCAGAGATATGAATAGATTTGGATATCTAGCTCATTCTCAACCTCTAATAAATGGTTGCTGTAGAAATCTAATAGATTAGAGCTTAGGATTAGTTAGTTATATATGACAGAATTTTGAATTAGACGCTTCAAAGCCGGCCTGTTGAAAAAATTTCGCTTCATTAAACTCATGAAATAGCGTCCTTCAAGTTGCCGCACAGCAATCTTAATTAGGCTTTAAATTTTGAAAAATTGTTAATTCAGCTATTTAATTATCAACTACTCACAAGTTTAAATTAAAAACCATAAACAGATTTCATACAACTTGACTCTGAACTGAATTATGTCGGGAAATTTCTGGTCTCAACATTTTGCATATATACTGGCAGCTATAATGGCGTTCTCAGCCATTATCCCAACGGTTTCTTTCCGTAATTTCTTTTTTCTGGAAAAAACGCGAATAACAATATGATTTCCTTAGAGACTGTGCTTGCAAGAATCTCAGCTATCGGCGCCTGATGAAAACTCGCCAATTCAATCAAACACGATCTCTGCTTATTGTCCTTCGTGCAGAGAGGTATCAAACTATGGAATTAGCGTCTGGGTGAAGAGAACGAGGAATATAGAACAATTCCAAGGCGTATTCAGAGTTAGCAATAACCCAGAGTAAGCATTTTGAATGTTTTATTTTAAGCCTCCAAAGGAAAGACAATGACGAAGGAAGAGTCTTCCTTTCTTGTCCGAGAGACAAAGATGATCATATGCTAGAAGTTTTGTTTTGGGCACCTTACTCAGATAATAGCGCCGGCAACTGGTTAGGTTGGAAAAATGTAATTCCTGAAATTGATAGGTCTAATTGAACCAATTTATAAAAAATAGGCTGAAATTCCAACTAGTTTAGGCATTGATCGGTGGGAATTTCTCAGTATTTTTGAAACCGCAGATACCCAATACGGAATTCGATATTTTCTCGACCAGGCAACATCTACAGAAAAATTAATCTACCAGACGAGACCTATCTCAGATGGTTATACCATTTCTGGTGAAACGACAGTCTATTGGAGTGGGGACCCAAAAAATAAGAAGTGCTTCTGTGATCTGCAATACTTGAGAGTTTATTGGAACTGGGTAGCTGATTCACAAGATAAAATGATAAACCTGGCGCTGATGGACACAGATACATATCTCTCTCTATTTCATGCATTTAATAATTGATTCCATGATCTTTCTCTCATTGAAAAACAGCTAAACTCTACTGGTTTTATTTTGCATCTGATGCGCAAACACTCAGCAATCGAACATTTGTCGTTGATGTTTTGACGAACACAAGTGAGATAGTTCCAGCAGGATTCAAAGGTATCGCTTATTTTGATTCAACGTAACAATTTTAAAAATTTTTTTGCATTATCTTAGGATTATCGATGATATTACCATCGACTATAGTCCCACAATTTGGTCCTTATAATACACTGATGTGCCGTCCTGGTCAGATCGCTTCGTTTCCTCTCAACGCTCCAATTTCCCAAAGTGGACTTGTGATCGCCATGGATTTCTATCCTTATTCTTCAAGTGGTTCCGTGATTCAAGTGATTTTCAGTATCCGAAATATGGCGACCAATTTTATTTCCCTTAATTGCGTCTATCATCGGGATACTTCGGCTATAAATATAGGGATTGACCCTATAAACACCCCAAATTATCTTATGAATGGAGGGACCATGGCTTTAGTTCCCGTTAAAAGGGGTAAATGAAATTTTTCCATGCTTCTTTTGAATTCTTTCTTTTCATAGATAGTTGGAACCGCATCATCGTTGAAATTTCTCAAGGACAGCCCTATCAGCTCGGAGTTGGGCTTTCTTTTGCAAGAGTGTGGGTGAACCAGAATGTGTCTCCAAAAATATATTTTGGTAATTTCGCTACCGGAAATCCCCCTATTCTCAATGGAAATAATGTTACGCTCGACCTTTGTGGGATGTTCGATTCAGCAAGTTCAGACAATGTGAATCCAGCCTTTAAAGGGTACTTTGACTTGCTAAACTTCATTTGGATACAAGGGGCTCAAAATCTCTTTCAGGGCGCATCAGGTAGCTATCAGTCAGTCTCGAAATAAACTAAAATATCAATCATTATTTAAAAGGCAGCAGCTATCTTTGGAGAGGTTTTCTCCCTCCAGATTTTACCTATTTCGATGTGCAATGTGCATCTGGGTTTTATTTGCAAGATGGTATGAATTGTGTGCCAACTCGATCAAATGACAGCTACTTCTTACATGCTCCAACTCACTCATATCAGAGTAAATATCATTCTTTTTCATTAAATTCAACTAATAAATCTCATTTGTTTTATTGTTAGGATGCTTCTATGGGCATCATTACGTAATCTTTCTCCCTTTTTAATTATATATTCATTCACTTGTTGGCTCATAGAATAATTCCGACGGGATTTGTTATCCATGTCATTCTGGTTGCAAAAAATGCTCTGGTCTGGCTGATGGAGAGTGTTCGGCTTGTCTTTCAGGATATTTTTACCTAAGCAATTCTACAGGAGGCTACTGCCTATTAGTATGTCCGTTTGGATACAAACCTGATTATAGTATTCATCAATGTGTGACACAACTCGCCGACATCCCGGAGGCGGCAGCTACTACTCTTGGAGCAGCTTCACCTCTCACATCAGCATCGTTTACGATCACAAATACCTTCTCAGGCAGTTTTTCAATAAATATGATGTTGTGTCTCGTTGCGACCGAATCCCTTTCGAATATGCAATATCTCAATATTAACCACTCCAACATCGCTTCAACGTTTTATTCTGGGATGTCAAGCTCCTACATTCCCAACTGGATTGCTTCTTTCAATACAATAGATCGAGAACGGGCTATCTTTCCCTGGGGGACGTTCGAAAAGAGTCAAATAAGTTCACTCTTTCTTGACAACTTTGGAGACTCTCTGACTGAAAACATGGTCAATTCGGGACTTTTTCTATTCGCCATCGCATTAATTCTCTCAATGCAAACAGAAAAAGCTATTAATTCCTTTGCGAGGAAAGCATATCTCACCACATTTGGCTTATTCGCTTCAAATATTTTTGGGAAACTGCAGAGTCAATTGCTATATTCAATATTACAGATTCTGAGAATGGACCTCTTCCTCGATACCTATTCACGAATGAGTGTTCTGGCGGGCTACTTCACATTATCATTCACAATTGGATTGCTTGTTCATTGTTTCTTCAAGTTGCTAACGATTTTCCACAACAAGGCCAATCTCGGAAAAAATATACCAAGTTCACCCCTATCACATGAGACTCCCACTCAAACTAAATGGCTTGAAAAACAATATGAATTTCTGTTTGATGATTTCAAGAGCACACAAAAAAATCAATTCTTCTTTACTTATTTGATCACAGCTTTCAACACAATCTACATTCTGCTCATAATCGCTTTGCAAAGTGTCCCAATTTTGCAGTGTCTCTCTATCGTCGTATTGGTCTTAGCGTTTATCTTGTTTCCAGCGATAATCAGGCCATTCAAGACAATCCTTCCTGCCTTTCTTCATTACTTCAATTTCTCATGCTTGCTGGTTGTAGCCATCCTTAATTTAGCTTTGGCTATCATTCAATACTTAACTCCTGACTTTTCAGGAACAGAAACGCAAGGAAAGGTCGTAATCTCAGTAATAAGTCTCAACATCGGAATGAATTCGCTTGTTTCAGTGGGTATTATGATTTCTGAAATCTACAACAAATGCAAAAGTTGTGCCAAAAGTGATACAGGTAAAAAACAAAAGGAGATTATGCGTATTACAAAGCCATTACCTCCTTCGAACGGAGAGAACCACAATCAATCGCCAGATATCTCAATTCATGAGATTCATGAGCGTTCGACAGCCCCAGCCTCTTCTCAGAGTGTTGTAGATTCCACTCTCATTCAAATTGGTGTCAACCGCGAACTTAGGATTTATTCCAAGCAAAGAGGCCGTGAAGAGTCGAATCGCCTTAGCAGAAGCCAAATCCGGTTCTTAACTGAAAGGAACATCTCATAAATAACCGTAAGAAGTTTATTTTTCAGTTTTATAGTCTGTACATGTTAAGATCATAGATAAAAACTGCATCTCGAGTTTATACAAAATGCTCAAAGAATTATACCTTCAAACTTTCTTGGCGATTCATTTATTTGAGAACTGGGATTCTCTACACTATCTAAGATAACGCAGGTGGTTAGTACAGCAGGAGATGGCAATGACAAATATTTTCTTGATAAATTTCTACACTTGCAAGTTGCTCTCTCCGAAATTATTTTTATTTTGGAGGTTGAAAAATAACAACACCTTTTCGCTATGCGTTTTTACAGAGAGATTTGCTTCAAGTTTTCAACAGAACGAAGGGCTTACATACAACACGAATGAATATATTGTTCTCATTTGTTAGAATTAAGTGAGCTATTGAGTATTTTGTGTCCTACATCTTCAAGAGATTTCTTTTGATTCGATTGAAGGAAAAGTACAGATAGCAGAAGCCAAAACATTTTAAAGATCTATTAATTGATAACAACATGAAGATAAAATAATAGTACGCTAGTTGCAGGACTGGTATCAAGCATTTTGTTTTGTGAAATCAGCAATCTCTGCTGTTTCTCAAATTTCAGAGGATTCTCGATAGTTTGGAACCTGTTCAAAATTTGTAATTTCTGAAAGTTTGAAAATAGCAGCTAAGACTGTTGTGTTTTGTTAAATAAGGGGTGTCTACATAATTCGGCTGATCTAAAATAGTGTGGAAGAGGCGACAAGGATTAGCTTTGTATCAAAAGTAGGAGAGAATTCAAAGTTTCTTATATTTCATTCGCCCTTTTATCTCAAGCTTTATTTTTAAATAAGGCTTTGGAATATACCTTTAGCAGCTGCATTTGCGAAAATGTAAGCTGATATTGTCGAAAAATAATGTCTTGCAGCTTCTCCAAATACAAGTGAAAGTATGTCATTCTACTTATTTCCAACAAATTCATTGAGAGAGCCCCAAGAGATCTCAAACCTTGGTTTTGGATCGAATAAGAGAAGGTTTTGAAAATGATGCAATAACAATAGCGTGATACGAATTCCAACTTCAAGAGTTGGAGCTGTCTCAATTCGAAAGTCGCACCTTTAGCTCAAGATATCTCCGAAAACACACCAACAACACTATCATCGAGCAAAAAAAACCAAAAAATTTAATTCCCATTTTAAAGTCTGAGATTTATTAAATATGGGAGTGTAATACATACCACGAGTAGTGAAACTAAGAAATTGTTGTTGTCATAAGTCTGCTATAATTGCCATTATGTTTTGAGCCGATTTCAAAGTGAGAGAACGTTGCACTCGGGATCACCGCCCATAAAAAAGATCAACAACACGTATAATTGCATATAATTTCAATAAGTGAAGCTTGAAGTTTGTACGAAAATCACATCGTAACCTCAGCAAAGGCAGAGGTTCGTTTAAAAGGAGTAACAAAAATTTTTCTGTCTTTATACCACATGATGAATTTGCTAGTCAAGCGCGGGAATTTGGATTTATTAACCCATAAAAAGTATACCTAAATAAATTTACAGGACATTCCACTTTCAGGGAGCATTGTTGCAATGCTTTTTTCTTCCCAGACTCTAAGACTCGAACCAAACAGGCTACCTTAAGTGCACCTTCATTGTTTTAATGATTAGATAAAAACACTCATACATATACAGCTTAACGATAATGATGCATACACTCTTAGGTAAATATTTATTCTTACATGTTTTGTGAATTCAAGAGAATCATTTCCTTTCGGTTCACCGACAAATATAATCAACGTAAGCTTTTCGAGCTGAGTTCTCATCCAGAAACGAAAGTTTAGTTTCTAAATGCTGATATTCTCCTTTACAGATATTCTCTCTTCAACATTGAGAAAGAAAATAAATCATTGAGGATAAAAAAAATAATAGTCACAGATTAGAGTTCTCTCTTCAATCTCTTCAGCGGCAACGAAGCAATTTACGCTGCTTCCTCTTTAATATGAAGCTAAGGGATGTGTCCAGCAGATATTTCGCATCTAATGATTTCTTGGACATATTCAACATCTAAAACAAATGTTGTCTCTTTTCAGATGACTTTGAAAAAAAAAGTTGATACAACTCCAATCTCATCGCAATGAGGCGATTGAGCTTGGTAAAAAAGAATTGATTCATGACTCTTGTTCGAATATTAACGACGAGTTGCCTACTTTACTCTCTCTCATCTATCTGAGGTAGCATTGGCGTGATTCAGAGTCAAAAGGTACATCGTATTACCTTCCACTTAGACGATGTAAAGAAGGTTTTAAATTACTGCTTTATGCTTGCTAGATAATTGAGAGTAAAACCTCTTCGATTGAGTTTTTCAACAGCATCCATATTTTTCTAACGACAAAACCTTCAAAATCTGATTACTTTTGTTGTAGGTTTTCATTTTGATAACTACAGAGTCTATTCATTTAATTGGCTTTTGGTTAGCAACAAAGCAGATTTTTTCTTGAGAATGTACTCTTATATAAAATCTTAATTGGTGGTGAAAAAAAGAAATCAGTATTTCTTCCTCTTTCATTGAGAGAAATTTTCATAGAGCAATAGAAGTTAATTCACTCTTCAAATTTACTCAGTTCTACAAATCTTTGCTCATGGTTGATTTCTTTGAAATTATCAATTTAACTAATGTCAACTCTGAGTTGCGTTTGAGCTTTTTTTAATATTTTAGAGCATGAAGGTCGAGCGAAATCGCTTTCCAAGAGAAACGAAACTTTCTTAATTCATTAAATAGATCCTACCATTGAAGTTTAGGAAGATTGCTCGCAGAAAGCATCTATAAATAGAGCAAATGGTTTGGTAAAGACCAGAATCTGGAAGTTAGAGCGAAAAATGACTTAGTAATACTAAAATATATTCAGGTATAGAAGTATAAGGGCCATGAAAGAATCAAGAACTCATAAAATCGCATATAACCTCCAAAAGAAAAAAGTTTAGAAGGGAATTTGCATCAAAATTATCGTATGAACTGTAATGGACTTCGCACATGAGAGCTTCACTTGGCTCATTAATCCCTTGAACAAGAGGATTATTTGCCTGCTTTTTCATAGATGAACTGATTTTGGCTTTAACCCATAACACGTTTTATTTAAATGAAATTAAATCATATTCATCTCCATTGAGCTAATTTGGACTCCATCTCAAATCGACATTTTTGCGTTATTTTCTAAATTGTCTTGCCTTAGACTATGAGAGTAGAGTCCCTAAGGTGCATTGAAGCTACATCAAGTATATAGCTTAATTTCATTGGTAGTTCGGAAATTAATAACAAATCGTGCAAGCTTAGGGAAATATTTGCTCTCCCATCCGCAATTCAAGGCCAATGAGTTTATTTTCATATCAAAAGAACGTATTGTGAATTCAAGAGAATCATTTCTTTTCGGTTCGGTGACAACTTTAATCAACTTAACTTTTCAGAACTGAACCTTTTTCCATAAACTCAAAAAGAGTTTCTAAATGCTTACCTTCTTCTTTACTGCTATGCGCTCTTGGACATTCCGACGTAAGATAAATCTCATTTAAAGATGAAAAAAATCATAGGCACAAATCAGAGTTCTCGCCTTCACATCTTCAACGACAAAGAAGTCATTGAGACTATCTCCTCGTTGATATGGAACCAAAGGACCTATCAGGCAGATATTTCGAATCTGATGGTTTCTTAGAAGTTTTCAAAATTGAAAGAGGTGCAGACTTGACATAAAATAAAACCCGATTTGGGATTGATCGTAAAACTTCCTTGGTTTAAAGAATAAATTAGTATGTTAACTGGTAGGAACAAAAGTTATCTGCGACATCCTTCAAAAACCATAAAAGCTTCTAAAACAAAGATCACATATAAAGAGCTTATGTTAATAAGAAATAGGAAGTAGCAATGTCGATTCGATTTGAGGGAAATAAAGAGGAAAAAACTCCAGAAATGTTATGCACAACAAAAAGCAATCGCAAAAATAACAACGTAAGCCATTGAACCGGCTGATTTGTGTTTAAGAGAGCAGTGGGATTTAGATATCTGCGAGTGCTATGACGGTGAAATCTGAGGCTTAGTTCTAATTGTAGAAGATTCTGCTCACCTCAGAAAATTGAATGACAGACGTAATAAAGGAATTAAGGAGCGAAAGGGTGTATTAGACGCCCTCATCTTGAATATTTTGTGCTTTTCATTTAGAGAAGGCTGACTATTACTTTAGAATCTAATTTCAACTTTTCATAAAATGCAAACCGATTAGTAAAAACCTTGACTCCTGAATTATAATTTACCTCCAAGAATTATTTAATTTCGATCAGAAACTCAGTTTTCAGCATGTTCATCAACAATCAGCGCTATCAATGCGCATTACCCCTAACGGTGATTACAACTTTCCTAATAATTTGTCAGCTGACTTCGGCGCGTAAGCTTTTTCGACAAAGAAATGGCTATCTGATTAATTATGATAGAAATCGTGATTGACTTGCAAGAAACCAAGCTATCGGTGACTTCAGAAGCTTTGAAACAGCAGACTCTGATCTCTGCTCTTTGTTCTGAGTGCGGATCCGTCGTTGGAAAATATGGGATCAGTGCCTGGTTTAATAAGAGAGGCTTTTCAGGTGGCTGGGACACCATCTTCAGAGTTTCTAATAACCCAACGTAATTCTTGAAAATTGATCGATCTGACTGCTTTCAAGGAATGATCAGGGCGATGGAAGAATCTTACTTTCATGTCCCGGAGATTCATCTGTACCAGGCGCTTACTTGTGGGCTGCAACAAATGATGACCCACTTGGTACATGGGGTGATTGGTTAAACGTAAATTACTAGTTTTGAAGGTTGTCCTTAATCATACTTAGGCGGGTGAAACAAGCAGTGTGATACAAGACCTTTGGATGTTCGTAAGCGTGTTTGTAGACTATGACACAAGCTCTCACTTTGGGATTCGATATTATCTGGACACGGGAGTCCGAAAGGAGAATGTGGTATACAAAAGCAGAAGTGTTGGTACTTGCCATGAAATTTTGGGCACAACAACAGTGTTTTGGGGCGGAGATGGACTTTATAATCACTGTTTTTGTGATATGCAATACCTAAGGCTATATTGGAATTACTTAGCTGATTCGCAAGAGAAATTGATCAGCCTAGCTATGATGGACACAAATGGTATTAACTCTTTAATTTAAAGCATCCTTAACCTTCCTCCAATCCAACTTGTAATATGTGAAGCCAAACTCTATCTGTTTTATTTCGCATCTGACCCACAAACAAACAACAATCAAACATTTATCGTTTATCCCTCTATGAATGAGGGTGGGGTAAATACAATAGGTTTCAAAGGTAAGCTTTCTTCTCATGAAAACTGGTCTTAATCATATTATGACACTAATAGGGTTGTCTATGGCCGAATCGTCTGTAGCTCCTGAGTTTGGCCCTTACAACACGCTGATGTGTCGGCCTGGGAAAATCGCTTCATTCCCACTCAATGCTTCAATTTCTCAAAGTGGCTTAGTGGTTGCAATGGACTTTTATCCTTATTTTGTTCCGCTTGGTTCAGGAAATCAAACAGTTTTCAGCATTCGAAACACTGCTACTAATTTTATTTCCCTTCGCGTTGACTATATTCGAAATATGGATATTCTGATAGTTTGGGTCAACGGATCAAATTCACCCCTCCCTATTTCGGTCATGAGCTCTATTCCTGTTCTGAGAGGTAAATCAAAAATTAGTTGGGTTGTGAATTTCTTTCAATAGATAGCTGGAACCGCATTATTTTCGAAATTTCACAAGCACAACCACTTGAGTTTGGAGTTGGATTTTCTGCTATTAGAGTTTGGGTTAACGAAAAAGTAACTCCAATAGTATATTTTGGAGACTTCTCCACTGGAAAAATCCCAATCACCGATGGAAGCAATGCAGCATTGGATATATGTAGTCTGTTTGACCCAACATCCCAAAACAAATTGAGTCCAGCGACGTTGGCGTGCTATGATGTCCTAAATTTTGTTTGGATTCAAGGCCCTATAAAGCTCGATAATGATACATCAAGTAAACCTAGATGCTAACAAATTTCTGATTCAATTTTTTTATTTGCTTTCGATTGTTAGGCCTCAGCAGCAGTAGTAGCTTGCTGAGAGGGCTTCTCCTTCCAAACTTCAATTATTTCGACTTGCGATGTGCGCCCGGATACTATTTGCTAGATAGTGTGAAATGTGTAGCTAGTGCACCAGATAATAGCTACTTCTTGCATAATGCCACGCAATCATACCAAAGTAAGAATCATTCGTTTTTTTTGGCATGTTGATCTCATTCATCTTAACGAATTAGGATGTTTCTATGGACACTATTACGTAAATTTTTTCAATTGAGACAGCCTGATGACTTTTCTCTTCTACAGAATTTAAGTAGTGGGATTTGTTCTCCATGCACTGGAGATGGGCAGCTAATTGCGGCACCTCAATGTGTGGACTG
>ENA-UOTX01000997-UOTX01000997.1-compost-metagenome-genome-assembly--contig:-NODE-997-length-24802-cov-13.238908_pt1 | contig 24802 bp, 14 predicted proteins | sample MGYA00238143_ERZ746982 | MGnify/ENA primary metagenome ERZ746982 (study PRJEB28758, sample SAMN06268862) | compost metagenome | isolation source: single cell | place: USA: California, Emeryville, Joint... | reverse complement strand
CCAGGCGATTTGCGGACACACGCCTTGGGGAGATAACGCATATAATGATCAATTGAGTAAGATTGAAGAGACTCCGCTGACATTTACCGGCGATATAAGCGCAGATGTTCAAGACTTGATTAGAAACATGTTGAAACTGGAGGAAAAAGACCGCTACTCTTGGGAGCAGGTGAAAAAGCATCCTGCTGTCAGAAGAGCGTCTTCATCGAGATTCAGGCCTCGACTTGAGCCTCAGGAAGAGGAAGTAAGCAAAACTCAGTCAAGACGGACTTCTGAGACAAAGAGCCAGGAGGAAGAGAGCTCGAGGGAGGAAGCATTGGATCAATTCCACGCATTGCAGGACCCTATGCCAATAAATGAGAACCTTGACCCAATCGGGATCCTTGCATCAATGGTACTCTCGAATAATCCAAAACAAAATAAACCGAATCCCTCGCATTTAATGTCGATTGCTAACAGACTTGGAATGCCTTTGTCGAATCAGGAGTTAAGAGATCTCTACAAATACTTCATTTTCCTTTCTGGCGCTTATGACTCTATTAGTAGTATGTCAGCGCAACCAGTTGAGCATACCGGCTATAAAAAGCTTGAACGGAAGCTCAGGGAATTTGAAATTCATCGAGGAAATGTTGTTGAACCTCATAAGCAAGAGAACCTATACAATGCTTGGTTAACCAGGCTATCCTTGCAAGCGACACGGCATCAGGGGAAGTTGGCTGGAAAGACGATAGTGTTAAATGATACGATTGCAGTTAAAGGGCTCCCTTGTCAGGGAGGTTCAAAAGCTTTTAGCCCTGATCTAGCTGGAACAGACGCATTTGTTACTCTTAAGCTTTTAGCAGCAGGCGCAGAAATCGTCGGAAAAGCTAACTGCGAGTCCTTCCATCTCTCTGGAAACAGCTTTATGAGTGATTTCGGGGCTGTTGTGCACCCATTCGACGAATCATGCCAAGCGGGAGGAGCTTGCTCTGGCTGTGCAGTGATAATCGCACAAAACCAAGCCGATTTTGCTATAGGTAGTGATTTTGATGGTTCCGGACGCCTTCCTGCAGCATACTGCGGCGTTTACGCGATGAAACCGACTCGAGGACTTATCCCTACAGATGGCATGATGCTGGTGGATGATCTCTTGGATCAGGCCTGTGTGATGTCTAACTCCGTCGCTGACAACGCGTTGCTGCTAGAGGCCTTGACAGAACCTGAAGAAGAGAAACGAATTGAAATCGAGAACGGAAAATACACCAATGACCTCGAGAAAGGCCTGAGAGGGTTCAGAATCGGCTTGCTTGAAGAAGGCTTTAATCTTCCAATGGGATCCTTTGAAGCTGTGGACACGATTCGAAGGAGCTTGGATAAATTTGAAGATCTCGGAGCTTCCTTGGTTAACGTGACTAATCCCATGCATGCTCAGCTAGGACCTCAACTATGGACAGTAATCTGCTCTGAAGGGTTCGAAAAAGGGTTGTCGCATCAGTTTAAGGACGCTGATAAAAACCGCCTGGGAATGCTGGCGAAACTTTATGCGTTGGTAGGGAAATACGGCGAGGAGGAGTATCAAGGGCAGATGTATAAAAAAGCTGTAGCTTTAATTAAAAATTTGGCGGAGAGCTACGATAATATATTGAAGGACTGCGATGTTATTGTTATGCCGACGAGCACGTTGATAGCGCCTAAATTGCCTCAGAAAGTGGACATTGAGAGTGGTTTCCTCAGCACTTTTGGAAGCAGAAATACGCTTCAATTCAATGTAACAGGCCATCCAGCCATGCAAGTGCCATGTGGGAAGGTGTGCGGCATGCCGGTTGGTCTTACAATTGTGGGTAGGCATTTCGATGAGAAAACTGTGTACAGAGTGGCGCATGCGCTGCAGAACAGCCAAAGCGATCGGGTTTTGGAATTTGATTAGTAGGTAATCATGGCTGATTTAAAGGTGGCTAGAGACATTTTTTGTGATTCGATAAGATCTGTATATATATGTAAAAGAATAACTGCATGTGAGTAATGAATTGCATTCTAGATTTTAATTAAGAATACTGCTTTTATATGAAGAAAATTATCATGCCGAACAATACAACTTTCAATTCAAATAAATTCGTTCATCGTGAATGTAGGATGTTTTTAATCTGAACTTTTCAACATATTCATTCATTCGCACTTCAGATTCTTACTGTACGAGTTAAAAACTGAACTAGCCGATGGAATTCTTCGAAAATTACCCAGTTAGCGTTTTCTATTGATTTCTTATCTTTCGGCACCATAACTCTGAACTTCCTAGACAATAGTTGAATAAATATGCCATGATTCTTTACTATAATTAGAAAAGGAATCAGATTTTCCTTGATATGACATATATTAGGCGGTTTCTGTTGGGAAAATTAAATGAAAAATTGTATAGAACATCGTAATTATTTATATCAATGCAAAAAAGTAGTTTAGTTAATAAAAAAAACCAGTAGTACAAAATTATAAGCATTCAATTGCAATTCATGGAATTAATTGGATGCAAGCATCTTTCCCCTTCTGTACGACATATTCGATTCTTTTCGAGATTATTCGTGCAATTTTCGTAAAAAATCAATTCTAATAACATCAGATGCTTTAATGCATATACAAGTATAAAATTTTAAAAGTGTTATATACTTTCTCTTTATTCTGAATCGTTAAACCCATGATTACTTTCCACGTCCCTTTGATGAATCATCTCTTCAACATCCTCTTCAAATTCTTCCTCTATGATCACAAACAAACTCGATTGCCTCCGTACCCTTCTCATTCGTGACCTTGCAGCCAGACGGACCTCCAAATATTGATCCTCTTCATTTTTATAGATGCCAAACGAAAACGGCGAGCTCGGATACTTATTTCTGACATATTCATCCGTGAAATCTTCAAATTCAGATTTATTTAGCCGTTTCCATGACCTGAGGAGACCAGCGAACTTCACCGCCCAGATACAGTAGCTCGCAAAGCAAATCGCCATCATAGTGACCGAAATCGTTTGCTTTGTTTCGATAAAGATAATCGATAAGCTCCAAAATACCAACAAGAACAAAACTAGAAACAGCCTTAAAAGCACAAGTCGCGATTTGCTTAGTACCGAGTCCTTGAGTGAATGCAAAAAGCCTTGGATTTCCTCTTCAAATCCACGGTAGAGCCTCCTAGAGAGTTTTTTCTCATTGAGCGATTCCATAAGCGTTCTGAGAGGGTCTTCGCTCTCGTATCTCAGGTATATCTTGTGTCTTCGGTCTATGGGCTTTTGTGATAGATTATCATCTGCTTTGAATGGTAATTGGCCGTATTTTGGCTTCGGGGGACCAATTTTGAATGGTTTGAGAAGATGTCGTAGTACCATTTCGGTGTCTTTTTAAAAAAATTATTCTAAATTCTGTTACTTGCTGTGACGGCTATTTATCTCTGAGATTACCTTCGGAAATCATTCGATTCTCCTGAAAATATCTCAAGGAATTTTTTTAAGGAAAGCGATCAATGCAGTGTTATCCGTTGTGTGGACTTTGAAAAAATTAAAATGTGTTGTAGTACTCGGCGATCAGTAGATAAGTATTCATTAATTTTCAACTACCAAATTTCTGGTTGTCCAAATAATTTTTAAGGGGATTGCGGGGGGTAACACGCTGGGAAGTAGATGGAAATAGAAGGTTAGATCGCTGATATTTAATTGAATGGAACTTTATTTCAAAACTTCTTTTCTCAGACTTTCTTCACCACGTTATTTGTTATTTGTGTGTATGAGAGAAATTACGAGAACTTGAAAAGAGTATAGCTGACGGATGAGTTTTAATGTCATTCCCTTGTGTGAGATAGAAAAATGTCGCATTAACACAATCCATTTCATATTGGTTAGAATGTTTTTACCTTTAATAATCCAATGATCAATGATCAAATGCCATGTAGTTAAAAGCAAGCGTTTCTAACAATCGTATTCAAGTTTTACAAAGGAAAACTTTAAATCTTTTCCATTTGGATTCTTCCCTTAATTGCAAAGGTAAATGATCAGCAATCCTTTGTTAGAGACAGGTGATGGTTCGTAACATTCAAAGAATTGCAGAGCTTCTTTGGTTTAGACCTTCTTTTTTACATCTCTTGTTCGCTCAATACTTTTCTGGAATTGGTATATCATATGAGCAAAAGTAAATAAATATACACTTTATCAAGATTGATGTATCTGTGCTCTCAGTCTTATACTCGCAAACCGTATGAGTGAATTAATTCAAATTTAGAATTTCGTATCTTCACAATGAAATTTTCAATTTCCAAAGTATTTCTTACAGTCGCAATCGCATTTTTCCTCTGCCTGCTCCAAAGCTCTCTTGTCCCTGACTACAATAGAGAGTACAAGCTGGACTCTCCCGCATTGAGCAGCAAAATCACAATTTACCGCGATAAACATGCCATTCCACATATCAAAGCTAACAACATCAACGACGCCATGTATGCCATGGGATTCGCTCATGCTCAAGACCGTCTTTGGTCGATCGACATCAGACGACGTATGGCAAGAGGAAGAATGTCCGAAATTTTCGGCAGCTCCACCTTAGATTTCGATCGATTTATGAGAAACGTCGGCCTCGACGAAGCAGCTCGGGAATCCGCTGCCGTTCTCACTGAAAGCGAGCGCAAACTGGTCGGAGCCTATGTCGAAGGGTTCAACGCTTATGTTAAAACGTTGACTTTCTTGCCTCTTCAATATTGGCTGACATGGACCACCTTTGAAGAATACACCATTGAAGACGTTTCAGCGTTCTATAAATTCATTGGATTCACGACCTCATTCGATTGGCTTTCCGAGCTTATCGGTGAAGAGCTCCTCGCGAGGGTCGGTCCTGAGCGCGCTTGGAGATACTTCGTCACCAATAACGAATTTGATGAAACGGTGATCATCACCGATGAAGAATTAAAGGAAAACGGGCTGTTCAACGCCAACATGTCTGCTAAGGTACGAAAGGACGGATATAAGCAATTCAGAAAGAGGTTCGAGCAGGCAAAGAAAGGTTCTGCTGCTAAAGCACCGGAAATCAAGCCAGCATATAGACTTGGAGGCATCGATGAGCTGCTCTGGAAGGAAGTCTTTGATTTCTCTGAGGGAATCCGTGGAAGCAACAGCTGGGTCATCCACGGCAATCACACTGCCTCTGGAAAACCATTGCTCGCCAACGATCCTCATCTTCCGAACTCTGCTCCTTCAATCTGGTACCAGGTGGAGATCAAGCTCGATAACCAAACTCTCATGGGAGCCTCAGTCGCAGGTATCCCTGGAGTTGCGATCGGCAGAAACGATTTCATTGCTTGGGGCATCACAACGATTTATGGCGATAACTCTGATATTTTCGAAGAGACTCTCAATGATGCTCAAACCGAGTATCTTTACGAAGGGAAGTACTACCCTCTGAAAGCAAGAGAAGAAGTATTTAAGGTCCGATTTGGAGGAGAGCACAAAGAAACGTTTTATTCCACCAGAAACGGTCCTATTCTGAAGTCTTACAACGTCAAGCAGGTGCCTCTTCTGAGATTCCCGCTTACATCGAACAAAAACTACTCATTCGCCTGGACCGGTCGTGTCACCAGAGATACTCAGTTTAAGGCGCTCCCTGGCATGTGCATGGCCAAGACTCTCAAAGAATTTGAAGACGCAGTGAAATACTTCACTCTGAACTCGAATCTCGTGTTTGCCACGGTAAATGGAGATATCGGGTACTATTCTGCTGGTATCTACGTAAAAAGAGATCATTTCGATACAGATGCCTTCGCAAAGAACGGCTCTTCTGCCCAAGACGCCTGGAAGGGCATGCTGCATCCTAACGAGCTTGTCCTTGTGAAGAACCCGAAGAGAGGATATATCGTCACAGCGAATAATAAGATCGCTAGTGATAACATTAAAACTGGAATGTGCGTCAATATGTTCTCAACAGCAAGAGCTAGACGAGCGACCGATATGGTGAAAGACAGGATTACGAAAGGTAAGAAGTTTGATGTTGAGTACATGAGGAAGATGCAATTGGACACTGTAGACGTCTACGCCGCTGAAGTCGTGAAGAATATCATAAAAATTTACAATAGAAACAAACAGAAAATCAAAGGTCTCGACCAAGCCAAGATCGAGAAATCTTTGAGCTATTGGAGAAACTGGGACGGTGATCACGGTTTGGATAGCATCGCTGGTACTGTGTTTGCTGTGTGGCAAAAGCTGTACAATCAAAAGCTCTTCAGAAGGGACGGTTTCTCTGAGATTGAAAGAGAAAAGATGTCGAACTCTCTCTTCGTGGAGCAGTACAAATATGCTAGAATTAGAGAATGGGCGACGACTGACCCTAAACCAATTGATGACCTTGTCTGCCAGGCTCCAGACGACGAAGACGGTCAGGAACAGAAGCCATACTGCATCTACGCTCTTTTGAAAAGTCTTGAGCAGACCGCCGACTACTTGGTTCAGAACTACGGCGAGGACGAAAGTCGCTGGGCGTGGGGACAAATCCGTAAGATGCAGCACCCATACTTGCCGTTCTCGTTGATTCCGCTCATTAAGAAGATCTTCACGATTGAAGAACCAGCAGGAGGCAACGCTCATACGCTCAACGTCGCTACTCATGATGAAGGCAAGTCATTCGATGCAATGTTCTCAGCGAATTATCGTATGGTGGTTGATTTTGGAAATCTCGACCAGTCGTACTATACCATCGATACTGGAATTAGTGAAAATCCATTCTCGCCTAATTTCCACGACCAGAGGGACCTACACAGCAAAGGAGATAAAATCCAAATGATATCTTACACAAAGAGCAAAGAGACGTTTGCTGTGACAAATCTAACCCGCGTTTAAAGCGAAGACCTTAAAATCTAACAGTAAAGTCATAATATAAATTCAAATACAATGCATTTATTAAATATCTATCAAATCCTTGTTCGTTTGAATAATAAATAGAGGTAATCTCATGCAAATTTGGAGGATTTGTCAAAAAGAACAACGAAATAGTTTCACACATAATAGGATATTAATGTAATGAGGTCAGAACTAAGGTGCTAATCTTAAGTAAGACTGTCAGCAATAAGGAGAGAAAGTAGTAATGTGGTGGATTTTCTTGAATATTCTTACGATAAAAATATAAAAAGCTCTTTTTTCGTACTGCGGCATTACAGGTGAGCATGATAAGAAAATCGCATGATAAATAGGGATAAAAAAGCAAATCGTAAATTATAAAATTATTATAATCATTATATTCTCAATATATGTAAACTTTATCGATAGTAAAAGCAAAATAAACTTCCGCTGCATTTTTCACAGAGTGGTGTTGAAAAATACGCTGGGCTAAAGTATTTGAATTAGAGCCCCTTCAGATATTGAATTCTAAATGGACTCAGTTTAGTAGAGATACATTTGGTTACAATATGATGATGACTCATTCTTTCAGTTCGTGCTCGTTTATTATAGCAAGTAATAATTAACAAAGTCGTTGCTGGTTCCGACGAAATCCTCAGGCAGAACGGCTTTTTGAGGCTTAGCGTTGTTATCAAGCTGAGCCAATGATTGCTTGTCTTGGTCGAGCTTCACTTTTTTCGTGGTGTCAGGATACTCCCAATAACCTTGGGAATTCTTTTCACCGGAAGAAGTTTCTGTTGTTGCACATCCATGCTCTTGCGCCAGAGAATCACTGCCGGGTAAAGTAACTCCGGATTCTCTAGGCTGCTGGGACTCTTGGGAACGCTCGGAGCCGTACATCTGGTCCTGGATGATGCTAAATATTTTTTCTTCGCCAAGTTTCTCGGTAAGGGCGGTGATCATATTGATCAAATACACGCCTTCCTGTCTATGAGATTATTGATTATAATAAGAGCAAATAAGTGTAATTTACTTCAAATTTTCGAATTTTTCATTGAGTTCACTGTTCGCGGCCTGAGTGTCAGCGAGCTGCTGCTTCAAGCTGCTGACTTCGAGAATCAGCTGTCTTTGAGTTTTTTTCAATGTGTTGTTCTAAAGCAAAATACCACATATTAGCTACTTTTTCCCTTGATAAAACTTACCTCAATATATATCGCCTCTGGATCTTTTATTCTCATAGAAGTCTGAGCGAGCATTCTCGCCGCCTCTTCTCTCCGCTTTTTCTTTTCTTGATATCGCAAATACTCACTCGAGCTCTTCCTTAAGATATTCTTTAATAAATCCCTTAAAATCTTTTAACAAGTCTTAAAAGCAGATTAAATTACCTTTCATCTCGACGAAAACTCTCATGGACAAAAACGTAACTGTATTGAGGATGTTTCTGTTTTCTGAAGTCATACATGTTAAGCTATATGACGAAAATGCGTTAGACAAAGGAATAGAGGATCTAAGGATTACTTGTCTGATGAATGATGCCAGGTTATTGTGTTTAAAGTAGATCGGAAGGACTTTTTCAGCGAATTGCGTTGGGTCTTTTATCAAGACACTCGTTCCTTCAGCGTTCCAGTCGATCAAGTCCTGAAAATTCCCTTTCTAAAAGCCGGGTTTACGATTGGAAGAGTGAAAGGCTGGTTACCTCGAGCATGAGATAGAATTCCTCTAGAAATCTTGGGATTCGCTTGCTGTTCGTGCGGGTGTGGGGGCTTTTTTGGGCGGAATGGGAAAGATTGTTTTCCATTTTTTGGATTAGGATAAAATTGAAAGGAAATTAATTTTTGTTAATTTTTATAAAGATGCAAAGTCATTAAATCGAAGGGTTCTCAATAGAAGAACTTACTGATCAACCAGTTCTCATGTTCTTCAGATTAGTGGCAAATTAAATTAAAATTTAACAGGAGTAGTCCTTTCGTTGAATTAATTAGCTACCTCGGCTACAAGCATCTTCAGCTGTTTCGGCTAACTCAATCTAATATACTTTGTTACATTAATCTAGCTAGGACGAATAAGGAAATAATTGGTATGGTAGTAAGGAGGTTTTCCTAATGGAATAGAAGAAAAGTCAGTTGTATTCTTAATATAATCTGTCTAATTTCATCGAGGATCTATGAGCTTACCTCCCCTTTGAACTTGGTTTTTAGCTATCAGCCTTAAAGGCACAGGCTTCGTATATGTCTTTGAGGTACGTGATTGCGCGTTATTTCTTTAAGGGCGAGTCGTTGGTTCGATGAAGGATAGTTGTAACACTTGCTTGTTGGCGGGCAAGGCTAGTAAGATTAGGGCTAAATTAGTGGAGACTAAAACAGAAAATATGGTGCTAGTACCTTCGTAATTCCCTCAGTGTGTCCGTGAGCTTTAATGCATTAGATAGTGTCCTGAAGTGCAGGGGTAGAATTTGATAAGGGGTTCTTAAGGAGGTTTTTCGGTTTATATTAACAAATAATTAATGAATATGGTTTGAGGCAATTAACCCTCCACAGCGCGCATATTCTTTCTGGATCTTCGATGGTATACTGGACTCTATAGTAGTTTCTTTCTAAAGCTATTTGCTACTGATACTTCAAAGAGATCAGCAAAATCGCTAAGTTGAAAGAATTAGAATCCAAAGATACTGAATGGTGCAATATTATATGAACAATCAGTGAAAAATAAGACTAATAAAAATTCCTGAATGTAAAATTCCTTAAGTTTATTAAATACAGGAAAACGTATCTAAAAGCTGATAGTTAATTGCCTCATTTAGAACCAAGTAGCCGAGTACAGGCTGCAAAGAGGAGAAATGGAGTTAGGCAGAGAGCAGTTGCTCGAATCATAGAGTGAAGAATTAACCAGAGCAGTCTTTTCTAAGATTCAGAGTGAATAATTTTTGAGAACTGTTCCGAATGGTTACAAATTGATAGATTTCTCAAATTTTCACAAAATGTAAGAAGAAATCGAAAATTTGACTTCGTCCCTCAAAAATATCTCCCTTGAATATCTTCTGAACTCATTTCTCATATGATTGATGCATATTGTGTCTAATCCCAATTCTTATGAAGTAAAATTTCATCAGCCTGCTCCTGAAGCGAGGACTTTCTTCAATATAATCGTAAGGTTGTGTCTCATAGCGAGACATAACTTTACTTTATTCGAAATACGAACCTACAATATTTTCTTTTGGTCTTATCTGATTTCAATTGATCACAAATACGAGAAATCCACTTGTGGTGCATTTATCTTATGGAAGCATTTGAACTTCTCTCTGCAAAGAATCATTAATCTCTTTACAATATATCAAGATCAATAAAGCTATCAGAGGAAACTCTATGAAACATACAACATCGAATCTTACTTATTGGAGATACCAAAAAAACCACAAACAGAAAATTGAAATCATCACTGCGTCTCTATCCAAAATTGTAAACATACAATCTTCTCAATTTTCCAAGCAAAACTTATTTTAATGCCGATTTCCGGTTTCAGAAGGTTGCTTTTCTTTCAGAGGAAAATGTTTCTTCATAAGCTCTAAAGCTCTTTGTCTTTCCACAGCTTCTCTCTTTAATCTCTCTGCTCGCAATTTTTCAATATCCGCTGCCGACGACTTCTCCTCTTCTTTCGCGCGTTTCTCTTTTGATTTCGAACGAGACCTCGATCTCCTTCTTTTCTCTTTTTTGCTGGAATGTTCTTTCTCATACCTTTCACTGCTCTTGGAACTAGAACGGCTTTTTCTCCTCTCTTTTCCCTCATCTTCACTGTCCTTACCTCCTTCCTTATGCTTTTTATGTTTCTTCTTGCTCTTTTTGTCTTTCTTTTCCTTCTTCTCTTTTTTATGCTTCTTTTTTTTCTTCTCCTTTTTCTTCTTCTCCTTCGCTGAATTTTCTCTAGATAGCGGCAATATCTCCTCCTCCTTAACCTCTTCAATAATTATATCTCTATCGATTTTCGAGCGTAACCCCCTCATATCCAGCACTTTATAATACGAATCGCTCGGCAAACTCAGATCAACTTGGTCTCGCTCTCTTTTGTAAGGCCGATGCCTTTTATCATTTCCGCTCATCGTTTCCCTTTGAGCAGCACCCACCGCATACCATGGCTGCGGCTCCCTCTTTATCTCATGCCCAGACAACCGGTTATTTTCCTCCAATTCCTCTCTCCTCTTTTTGGTGTTCTTTTCCCTCTGCGCCTCCAAATCCGCTTCGATTCGGCTTTTTCTCTCATTTATCCTCTGCTCTTTTTCGAAGAGGTTGAAATGTTTCTCTTTAATAGCCTCTTTTAATTCTTCATCTAAGTCAGGTGTAAGACAACCCTCTAAGAATAAAGTAAAATACTTAATTTGTTGCGGACTGGCGGCTCTTCAGAATTATGACGCTCTCTCCTTGATGGAAGATCCTCTTCTGCTCTTCTTGATGAAGGGTACTCATTCATCGTCCTTGCTAAAGGGTCTTCATTCATTCTCCTTGCTGAAGCGTCGTCCTGAGCTCGACGCATTCGAAGGATATCGTATCTCGTCTCCGCAGCCGCTCTTTCTCTTTGGTTATTTTTCGCTTCTTCTGCCTCTTGGGCTCTTCGGACATCCCGCTCAACTTTCTCTCTGTTATCTCGGTTGTACACGTTCCATCTCTTCTGAGGGAGAATGTTAAGTCCACCGTGTCCTCCCATACTATTGCAAATTTTTTAAAATAAGATTAAGAGACAGAGCTGTCATAAAGCACAATAAAATCTTTTCATACCGTATTAATAAAAAACATGGAAAGCTCTTCTCCAAAAACCGATGCCATAGATCAGTTTCAGAAGCTTCTTGATAAAGATGAATTCGATTTTGTTGAGTACCGCAGACTCGCTGCAAGTTACGAACTTCCGATGTCATTAAGGCCGGAAATTTGGAAAATACTTTTCGGAGTTACTTCGGTGAAGAGATCAGATCGAGGTCCACAGGATTCAAAAGCTTGTGAGAACTATAAAAAATGCCTCGAGAAATTCAACAAAATGCTTGAAACTCAGATTGACGAAAATTTGGCGTATCTCCAAAGAGAATTCCCTCGCACTCACCACTCGGATCCTGTTTTCCAAAGCCCCCAAGTTCACGTTGTAATAGGGAAAGTTCTCAGATGTTATCTGTACTGTGAAAACCAAAACTATCATGGTGGGATGACTCAGATAGTATTTTTGATTGCATTTGGTTATCTGGCACCGCTTTTAAAGGCTACAGAATATTCTTTCAAAAGTGAGCATGTTGAACGATTCAATAGTCTCGACGAACAAACTTTATTCAATTTCGAAGTGAATCTCTATTTCTCAATTTCATCGTTTTTTGCGATGCATAATTTTCAAAAGATGAGCAAGAGCCTAGAAGCCATAAATGAGCAATTTCTGAAATGTATCAAGGAGAAAAATGTTCCTGCTTACACTATTTTCAAAACGAAAGGAATCAACACCGCAACTCTATTTTGGAGATTGATTATGGCTTGCTTTAGCTTTGATATGCCCACGGAATTAACTCTCAAGATCTTTGATTATCTTGTGGGAGATTTGACGAATCACCTCGAAATAATATTCGAGATAATCGCCGTAATGACAAAAATATTCCTGAAAGAGTTCGAGATTCTCGACGAGACTGAATACTTGATGTTTTTTTATTCGCGGCCATATGAAAACTGGGATATTGAGAAGATCATTGAAATTTTGAAGTATATAAATACAAACTGGAAGAAGAAAAAGTGATCAGTTTGTTTTTGGATGCTGTCTCCTAATACTAATTGAGTAATTCTTCTATGTTCCTAAGATAATATCGTGGCTTTGGTCTTGTAATCAACGCATACTGATATAACTAAGAGGGGTTATAATAAATGGCAGTCTATTGTATTTAAATCTGATGCTAGGAATGATAAAAATAAATTAAATGAACTAGCTAAGTATGTGATGGTGGTGGTGCTACATGGTATTCAGTGAACGAGAGTGGCGGAATACCTTTAGGAATTTATCTTAATGAGTTCGTATACATCATCTCATAAATTCACAGGAATTTACTAATGACCAGTAATTCATAGTGATAATTTCAGGTAAGCCATTTCATTGATGAGTGCTCTTCGGGGTTCTAGGAATCTGCTTTAGTAGAGGAAATTGCTATACATTTGTATAAGGGTTTCCAATTTTAGAATACTGTGGAAATAGAATTAGTTCCCCTTGAAAACTGATTAACAGTATCTTCAGGATCATTATATAATATTTGCATTATTTTTATTATAGGCCGAGGGTATATATCCTCTCTATCTATGCAATTTTCTTTTTAATTTGTTTGAAATTCTAAGCTCTGAAAAATACTCTATTGACAAGTACATTCTCCATACATTTTCTCCTCTTACCCGAATAATTACCTTTGATAACTACTCAAGTACCTTATCTCGCCTGAGATCGATAAAAAACTAGAAGAACGACGATAAATCAAAATGCTTGCTGGATTTCTTGTTCTTCACGTTTAGCTTTCATTTCAAAAAATTATTTGAATGAATTTATAATTTTTCTTCAGTTAATTACTCTTGTAAAGGCCTCTCAATACCTCCATGTAATGAATTCAAGTGAATTATGAGTCCTCACCCATCACCTCAATAAGCCCTGTATATTATTAGACCTATTCCATGATTAAACTGTATTCCAAATAACGGTTAGCGCAACTTTCATTGCTGCTAAATTGCTAATGGTCTACTTTGGAAAATCCATTCAAAAAAATTCAGACTAAATAAAAAAAAAGAATTCTCGATGGGTGGCAACGTCTGCTGCGAACCACGAAGCTACGGTATGTGGAACGAAGGGCCCAGCCGAAATATGGTATTTCTTCCAAAACCTGTAAGAACTGACTACGATCACGTAACATCTGTCCCTCCTAACACCCTATACTGACCATAATGATAAATCATTATCAGATATTTGATCAAGCGAGGCTTTTACTCACAGAATTAGAACTCCTGAGGAGCGAATTCTCTGACGCGAGGAAGAAAATGCTGGAGCTAGCAAGCGCTGATGAGTCCACTCTGCTTTATTCAGTTCCTAATGCGTTGAAGTGTTTTATTTGGGCTGTCTCTGCGAATAAGCAGGGGAGTATTTCTTCCTTGGATATACACATCGATTCAAACAGAGCACCATATTTATTTATCAAACTTGACGAGGCAATCCATTTTCCAAAAGAGATATATCAATTCGAAAAAGCGCTCAACAGCTACTTTCGCATTTTGTTTACATATCAAGGCCGAATTGACAGCGTTATTACCGAATTGCAGCCTTTGGAAGTAAGAGTGGACGGTAACAGATAATTTGCTATACGTAACTCATCGTTAATCAAATGAATAGCTATGATAAAGTGCGAAGGCAATGACAACAAGATCGTCATGGACTATGATCAGTAAGTGTTGTGGGGAAATGGTGATGATGATAATAATAATGGCTTTAGGGAGAAAAGTGGCAAAATAGTAAGCACTGCAGAGGATAATCTAAGTCAGATGAGAGCTAGTATTATGGAAGCGAAGGCGTTCCGGAGCAAAATATTAAGCGAGAAGTCAACGTTTGAAAATAATTTGGAAAAGTTAAAAGAAGCGCTGCAAAAATGCGAGAGGATTGGCTTTGAGGCATATACGAAAAAGCTTACGACACCGAGAGAGATCTCTGGGATTTATGTCTCGAAATAGATTAAATAACGATCTATCTTTGCAAGGAGTTTTATTACTAGTATATAATTCAGTTGTCAGCCAGAGAATCGAGATCTTTTCTAATTAGATGAAACCTCAATTATCTGAGAGAGGCTGAGTGTGATCGTTTCTTTTTTTTATTTTGTTACTTGCAAGTGGAACATATGGTTTTGAAGAGTGATGATTTAAAAATCATTTGTAAAGGTTGAAAGGAATGTAAAACTAAATGACTTACTTTTCAGATTGAGACGCTGCTGCTCTTGTTTGAAGATGTTCGAGTAATGATTTCTACCTATGTAAATCCAAGCTTGGAGAGCAATAGACGTATAAAGTCACAAAAAGGTGCACAAACTTGGAAGATTTAAGATAGAATTTAGGAACTTTTGAATTCTGTTGTGGAGTTGGATTCGGGCTTTGAGTTCCCGGTAACTCGAGGTTCTGATATAAAATAAGACTACTTGTTCTCATGAAAATCTGTACAAAATTGTACTAATCTCAACTATTTAATGCTATTCATATCTTGTTCGTACTGACTTAAGGGTCTTAAGAAGACTGGATGTAAGATTTAAAGCTCCTACTCTCTCTAAGTTCACAAGCAAACTCTCAATCGTTTTTCTTCTCACTCTTATTTCTTAAACCTCAAACTATTTTAGTTACTACGCAATTTTCCAATTTCAACTTTACTAACTCTGACATAAAAATTAAGCCGATTTAAGAAACATTAAATAAGCAACGTTCATCAAAGTAACAGGCACCTGCATTACCGAGCGTTAAATTCATGGGAAATGCTAATTGCTGCAGCGCAGCAAGTACTGTCAAAGAAAAAGAGCTTATAAACCAGCAGAGCCATTCGAAGAGAGAGAACGAGACTCCCGATCAGGACAGCTTACACGTCAACCAAAATGGCGCACAAAAATCCAATAACGTCAAACAAAAACTCGCAACACCACCAGACGAGCTTTTCCTGGACGCCGAAGGCACTCCCGTAGCAAGGAATACACCAAATTTCAATATTTTAACTGACCTGAAAACATTTCCTGGACAAATAGAGTCAACCGCAGACAATCATAAAGAAATCATGGGAGGCGATCCTGAGCATCCATTGAAAGGAGTCCCTGAGGACCCAGAAGAGAGCAACGCGGATAATAAATCTCAAAAACAGGAGCAAACGCAAGAAGAACGTCCGGAACAGACTAATGCCGAGCAGCCTGTTCCAATTCATAAGCATGCACCTTCAAGCGACGTCGCAAAATTTATAGGAGTGACTCCAGCCGAAAAACTCAAAATTCTGGATGAAGTTAAACTCGAACCTTTTATATTTGACGTTGAAGAGCTCGAAAACCCCGATCTCCCCTTCTTGGGTCCTTACCTGATGTTGGATTCTAACGCGATCTATCGAGGACAGTTTAAAAACCAATATCGGCATGGAAAAGGCGAGCAATTTTTCGAAAGCGGGGCTTATTATATTGGATATTGGAAGAATGACTGTGCGCATGGAAAGGGCCGGCTGATCCATCATGATAAGAGCTATTACGAAGGAGGCTGGTCGAATGATAAAGCGCATGGAACAGGGGTTTATGTCGGGGCAGATGGGTCGAGATATGAAGGTGGGTGGTACCAGGACGCTAAACATGGCAAAGGAAAAGAGAGCTGGGCAGACGGTACTTCCTATGAAGGAGATTACCTCAATGGGAGAAAGCATGGGATTGGTGTCTTCCGATGGGGAGATGGAGGAATGTATAAAGGAGAATTTACAAACGACGATATTACAGGCACTGGCGAGTATATCTGGGCTGATGGCAAAAAGTATAAAGGAACATGGAAAAGTAATAAAATGCATGGTGACGGGGAGTTTACTTGGTCAGATGGAAAGAGGTATGTCGGGCAATACGTAGAGGATCAGAAGCATGGGTATGGAGAGTTTGAGTGGCCAGACGGAAGAGTTTATAAAGGAAATTGGGCGAATGGGAAACAGCATGGAACAGGAACTTTTACTGATACCAAGGGAAGAAAGAAGAAGGGTATTTGGGAGAATGGACAGCATGTAAAGTGGCTATAGGATATATAAGAAAGCTGAAAATTTTGTAAATTTTTTCATGAATCAATGTTTTCTTAACCATTAACTGTATTAAACCTACATAACTATAACATAGTTGATGACTTGGTTAAACTTTGATCGATCCACTCGATGCATTGGTTATTTTTCCTCTACTTTTATTGTTATCTCAGTAGTCAAAACCATGGAATGTGTAAAAGGAAATTTTGTGGAAAAGAATGAAGAAAATACAAAACAGTGTGCTCTAATTTAGATCAAACTATCCAAATGCAATAAAGAAACCAGAGACTAATCAACCATAAGCCCAAACATGGTCAGTGCAGCTCCTTTCTCATCATAATTGCTCTTTTTAATAGCAAGATCGCCGATATTTTTCTCTTCTGCAAGGTAATGATAACATCCAGTGTACACTGCATTCAGATCCCTTTGTAGGTGAAGAGTTCTAATCCAATTACTATTATCAGGAAATTACTTTAAAGCGGTTATTTTTGGTTCCATATAGTCAGGTGCGTTCGGCCTCAGCTCCTTAAACCTGCGAAAATATATCACTTGGCCTTTCAAGAATGATCTTTACAGTCTCTCTTTAAAATTAGGGAATAAGGTATTGCCTCCACACACAATGATATTCTCGAGCATCACTTCCAAAAAATCAGGGTGTATTTTCCCGATAGACTGTAAAAGCGTATCGGTGATCCCGCCTTCATTTAATCCTGCAAATTAAACGAAATTTATCTTTTGAAAATTCGCAAAACAAGCACGTACCGATATCGCTTGGACTAAAAATGATTTCTGGAATCGTAAATCTCTCTTTATCCAATGTCACTTTCTAAACATGCGAAAAAATTATAATTCATATCATTTTGAATTTATTTACTTCGCCTCTGAAAGTTTCTGAGTAATGTCAACCAACCACGAAGGTCATAGAAAAACGATTAATTCAATCAATAGCAAAGAACATTACTTGGGTCGATCTCATCCTATTGACATCAAAACAATTAGAAATCACCCTTTTATAAACTAAGAACATACTGTAGCATATCCCTTCGATTTGATTTCAGCGTCTGGCAGTACAAAATGCTTCGTATTTTTCCCTCTCCTGTGAATTAGTATAAATAGCCATTATTAGTTAAGAAAAACTACTTTTTGATATCTGTTTTGAAATCTAAGCTCACAAAGCCCAGCGACTCTTTGATATTGCCCACAGTTCTGTAGTCTTTGCTGAGGTCAAGATATTTAAATGATATGCTTTCTTTGAGGTAATTCGTAAGGAGTTTCCCGCCGACATCGAGCTTTTTGCAGGCGTAGCTCATAAACTCAGAGTTAAAAAACGGAGCAACATAGGTCGCAGAATGCCCAGATTCGACGATGAGCTGAAAATTGGGATCAAACATGCCTTTTAGTTCGTTGAGCGCGTACGAGCGGATCATCTGCTGGCTCAAGCAGGGCAAAAAGCCGCCAAAACCGTAATATTCGAATATGATTTCAAGCATCTTCTCCTTTACTTTATAAGGCACAAAAGGATGCATCGTCAATGCGAACATGTTATCTTTCAATTTTAGATTGGAAGAATCGGTATTGGTCAATGTTTTGAAAATTTCATCCCAGATTGCTGTTTCGTTGTCAAATTTAACGAGAACTCCACGACAAAGAGGCTTTATGTAGTTGAACTCGCTCTCGATGAAGATATCATTGATTTGCTCACCGATGACAACGTTTCCGGTTTTTCTGTTGATAGCTAAGAAAATATTGCTGAGATGCTCATTTATTATGCTAGTACCTGCTAAATTCTCAACAGTGATTTGAGGAGTTTTGCTGCTACCAAGGCCGGCTTTAATAGTGTGAGATCCATTATCGAAAATGATTCTTGCGCCAGGATTCTGCTCCCAATCCATGTACATGGCTTTAATTCGAGATTTGTTAATAAAATAGTCTTTAAATCTTTAGACTTTGAAATTAGGGATGATATGATAATTCTGTAGGACACAATCCTACAAATAAATCCCTATCGGAATCGAAAAGACCCCAAAAAATAGTTTCGTCAGAGCTTAGGCACGTGCTACTCTCTCAGAGATCAAATATTTTTCGGATTGATCTACCAACCTTTGAGCTTCATTGTCAAATTTCGCAATCTGGCACAGTTCAATTAAATTGATCGATTTCTCCCAAATCAGAAATATCATCTCAATGAAGTCGTATGGTGCAGACCACAAAGATACGATTGATTCAACGATGAAAATAAGCCTAATCAAAGAACTTGCCTCCTCGGATGAACTCTGAAATTATCGTGGCTTCGTATTATCTTATCTGTGACAAATCATCAAGGCGTTGGTGTATTACTTAGGTTAATTATCAAACAACTGAGAATTCGACAATTCAATAATGAGCCGTAAAAGTATATTCTCTGCGTATTTTTAGATAGAAAAATATGAATTTATCGAAAATTATCAAGTAGAATCACGAATAACGGAAAGCTAGCAACAAAGAAATTTGTTACCTCATGTATGTGGCTATCTTGAATACAAATTCGAGAGATAATTCCATCAAAATTATGGCTAATACAATTTGGTTCAGCCAGAACGTAAACTTCACGATTTAGAAATCTGTATGCTGTTTAATGCGCTTAAAATAGTCAAAGCAGATCAAAATCATGAAGATGATTAAATAAATTCATCCTCAAAATTCATTTGTGATCCAGAATCAGGAATGAAGTTCTGAAGTTTCGATTTGTAGGCAAGCAACTATTATAGGCTTCAGCTTGAAAAATGGTATTATTTGTCTGAAAAATGAAATCACATGCGATTTTGAATCACAGGTGAATAATTTTGATAAGCTATTTAACAAAGCTCAATAAATGAATTCATAATGAAAACCTATCGCAACCATATCTCCTTTGTTCCTAAACTATATTTAACGTATAAGAGAACTTCAAAAAGCTAAGAATTTATAAAGAACACGAAAAAATGAGAATGTGATGCTTATGAAGAAATTGTTATTAAAACCTTTCTACCTTTTTTTGGTTAATACATATATTCCTCCAAGTTCAAATATCGTTCTTCCTCTATTCCATTGGAATTGTAGAGGCTGGTCTGGCCATAACTTTCTTGGAACAAAATATAACAATTATATACTTTAGAAAAGATAAAGATATATAAGAGACTTTTTTCAATTTATAAGAGACTTCTTTGATTAATAGATTATAAGAGCCTTCTTAAATTCTCAGTTACTAATACGCAGCAGCGAAAGAGTATAGATATTTCCAACGTAGAAGTCAATCGAATTATCATAAAAGAAAAAATAAGCGCATTTGTAATATGTTTCCTTCTTCAAATCTGATAGAGCCGAATCCTTCTCTTTATGACTCTGGCTTTGGCCTCTTTGCAAAGTCTTTAAAAGCTCCTCTACCCCTCACTAAACTAGATATTGCTGTTGACATTTTCGAATCAACAGCCAAAGTCAATTTCTCTCAGACCTACTACAACTCCTCCGACAGCCTCCTGGAAACGGAATACTTCTTCCCAATCCCTTCTAAGGCTCGCTTTGACTCTTTCCAGGCAAAATACGAAGACAAAACGATTGAAGGAGTTATTAAAGAGAAAGAAACTGCTAAACAAGAGTACCAAGAAAATGTCGAGAAAGGAAATACAGCAGCATTTGCCGAGATTCTAGAAGAGACTCCAGATGTAATGAGAGTTCAAGTGGGCAATATCAAGCCTTCGACGAGCATTGCCATCACATTCTCGTATATCCAAAGACTTGATATTATTAGAAACCGTTTCTACCAATTCGTTTTCTATGCGACTCTCGGACCTCGCTACCAACAAAAACAATTACCAACCAAAGGCAAAGATACTCAAACAATGCTTTCACGGTATCCTGTGATAAAGGCAAAAGAAGGGGGTTATCAGTGGAATATCAAAGTAAACGTAAGATGCAATTCACCGATCACTTATCTTGAATGCTGCTCCCATAAAGTCACGAGATGGCAAAAAGACTCTAATCCCTGCGAGAGCACGCTAACCTTGCAACCGACTGATGATTTTGAGAGCGTATTCAATAAAAACTTTGACTTGCTGCTCAGCTATGAAAATATCAACATACCTACTCATCGACTTGCTAAGAATGAGACAGGATTTTGCGCAATGATAGAATTTCTTCCAAGGTACGATAAAGAGCCACTTGAAGAAGCTATCAAAGCGGTTTTAACTGCTCAAGAAAAGTCGGCGAAGCCGACACCTCCTAATGACGTTAATCTTACGACCGTGACTGGAGAGTACATATTTTTGATCGATCGAAGCGGCTCAATGCGTGGAGAAAGAATCTCAATGGCGAAGCAAGCTTTGCTGTTTGTCCTCAGATCGCTGCCTCCGAAATCTTACTTTAACGTGGTGAGTTTTGGATCAAGCTATTCTGCTCTTTATCCAGAATCAGTTGCAAGTAGCGAGGATAACGTGAGCGCTGCCATTAAACATGTTGAGTCGTTTGGGGCCGATATGGGTGGCACTGAAATTTACGCTGCTATTCAAGCAATCTTGCAGAATAAGCGTCTAAAGAATCATCCTAGAACTATATTTCTCATCACAGACGGCGGAGTCACTGCCCCGAACGATGTGATCAGTCTGATTCAAAGAAATAACCATCGTGCGAGAGTATTCTCCCTTGGAATAGGAAATGGATGCTCCCACTACCTGATCAACGGCTGCGCCGAAGCCGGAAAAGGAAAGAGCTCTTTCGTATATAAACCTCAACAGATTTCAGAGTTTTTGCTACTTTTAATGAAAGCGGCTTTCACTCCTGTCTGTGATGACTTCAAACTAGAAGTCAGCAATAAAGAAGCTGTAAAGATGATCGCACCGGACCCAACGTCTTTGAGTTATATACTCCGAGATGAAAAAGTGACGATTTATCTATTTCTCGGTAACGAAGCAGCTCTGGGTGACAAAAACTTCAGAGTCACACTCTCATGCTTTGATACTTATAAAGGAATAGAGGTGTCATCAACTATTAATCTGGATCTCAATGAGTACGAGACTACTCTGGATCTTTTCAAACTAGGAATTGGAGAGGCAGCCGATATTCTTGAAAGGAAGAGCGAGAATTTGGAGTCAAACTCGATGTGTCAAGACAACCCTGATATTTATTGGGCAATGAGGCAGGAAATTGACACTGAGCTCGTGAGACTATCGGTGCAAAATCAAGTATTAACACAAAAAACGGCATTTATTTGCGTGGTAAAGCAGAACGCTGCGGATGAGATAAGGGGACTAAAGAAAGAAAGTAAGTTGGTTCCACAAATCGAATCGATTGATTACGAAGAGAATGTGATGGAGGAAGAAGAAGACTGTGAAACTGCAATGCAAGAGAGGTTGAAAGCACTAGAAAGCGAAGACTTTGCGAAATATGAAGAAACTAAAAAGGAGATGATGATCGAACCTTTAGCACCAAATACCATTGTAACAACGACTATTCGCAAATCTGTCCCAAATATCATGCAGAACTCGAACTCTCTCGGTCATTGGGACCCGACCAAGGGCGGAAAAGCGGCAACAAGGATGTTTGTTGGTACTAAGGGCCCAAGAAAACAGCTAGCTTCAAAGGCTGCGAGAAAGAGCGCGCCAGCCACTGGTGGTGTGAAAAAGCCTCATAGATTTAGACCTGGTACAGTCGCTTTGAGAGAGATTAGGAAGTACCAGAAATCTACTGAACTTCTTATTAGGAAGCTACCGTTCCAGAGATTAATCAGAGAAATTCTGCGCGAGCTACGAAAGGATCTTAAAGTTCAAAGCTCTGCCTTGCTTGCGCTTCAAGAAGCTGCTGAATCCTATCTCATCGCTTTGTTTATGGCTGCTAATCTTTACGCTATCCAAGCAAAGCGGGTTACTATTATGCCAGAAGATCTGGCTCTTGTGAAAAGGATGCATGGTGATAAATTTTGAATGAACTGCTAGGAGACTGATTTTCTGTTTTAACTAAGATATTGCTACCAATAGAAGCAGAAATAATTAAATCTACTGTCTCCTTCGTTAGTATTAGCATGTGTTGTGTATTTATATTGCTTTTAAAGACTCAACATATCAAAGAAAATCATCATCAGAAGCGAGTTTAATGAGAAATAAATCGCCTTGTTGGCTCCTCTTTTGCCACTTCATACATTCATTTCGGTTATCTGTTTTCTATTTTTGTGGTATGCTAAACATTTTTGTTTTTATCACCCAAGATTTGATCCGACTTCTATGTAATTCACCTTCTCTCACACCTTCGTGTTTGGGCAGCACGAAATAATTTGAAGATCATTACTAAACTATTACAGAGAGCTGGGGAAAAGGAGAAGTTCTATCTAACTTTTCTAAAATAGAACATACATTCTTGAAATCAGGAACAATGAAATTTCGCAGCCCTTTGGAAAAGAGAGATAAAATAAAATAAGATAAAAGTCTGCATGTAAGTCTTGTCAAAGACGAAAAATTAGGTCAAGCTTTGCGTTTATCTCATAGTTTTAGCAGAATGAAGTTAGATTCAATCTATTTGGTCTTAACCTTCCAACCCATATTAGTGCTGTTGTGGAGTTCGAAAGAGTAATTTAAATTGTTTCCCTGTAATGCCGTAAGAGTTAAGAGCATGCAATTTTAGGCTTAGAAACTAATGAGTAGATCAGTAAAATGATAGGAAATGAACGGAGTTAATAAATATTCGCAGGTTGGAGCAGAAAAAATTAAGGAGAAAAAAAAAAACACTTTTAAGTTTTACTGTAGCTATGGGGTCTTCGATAATTTGTAACTTACGAATTATTCATTTGGAATTGAAATAAATCGAAACCGTTTAAAGTGAGCAACTTAAATAGTTATATATACACAACAATGAAAAAAGATGTCAATTTTAGAGGGAGGGAGAAATGCTTTATTCATTCGAAGAACAAGTAAAAAGAATTCTAACAACACACTTTTCGTACATACTTTTAACTTCAATGAATAACGTTCGATGAATGCTTCAGATCGTTGTCCTTATGCTAAGTTTTTTAGTCCTTGTGTGAACAAAAATTGTTTTTAAAAGTGTTATATATTTCTCTTATTTGTATAATGTGACATTTCAATAACTGCCTCTCAAATTTCCATTCTACAAGTTAGGAATCCATTGTTGGGATTACTTTTTATTTTAAATAAATACACTACGAAGAGAGAAAACTATTTTATGAAACTTCACACTACCTTTCCAGAAATTTGTGTTTTAGTAGGTTTTTTTTTTTATGAAAGTGACCTAAGCAAGTTTGAATAAAAGAGTTATTTCAAGAAATCTTTGAGAGATACTCATATATGCCAATAAATTCCCTAAGATGCTCTGCAGATAGACTGATAAATCAAAAAATTCGCTTCAAATGACGTTACACCTCTTTTACTCTGCTCATTATCGATTTTCGAGTAAAAGGCATGAAAAGAGGAGTACTAGGTTTGAAAAAATCAGATTCATTCTCTGAACAAAAAATTTAGTGGTCGTAGTAATGTCTGGCTTCTAGTCAGCTTACGAAATTAATTAAGGCTTCAGAGAGTTAATTAAGACTCGAACAGTTAATTAATTACTCAAGATTAACAAGATTAAAATTATTTATTCACTCTCAAATCTGAAACATCTCAAAGCAAGAAAGTCAACAGAAAACAAGAAATGCTTCCAAAAAGCAATGAAAAAGAGGATAAGCAGTTTACTATCCCTCCAAAGACCAAGCTCCTTTATGAGGATTTCAAGCTCATAGCAGAAACATCGACTTACAGGGCATTCAATGCCAGAGCTCGTGATTCTTGTGAATGGCATACAGTCAGAGTCCTTGATTGCACAAAAGAGTATTCAAAAGCCAACGGCGACCACGCAGCAACCCTCTTCGTTCAAGAACTGTTATGGCTCCAGCAACGTTACCCGGGCTCTGTCTTCACAAATACATTCGAAATAAGTGGAAATGGCAACCAAATTGCTTGTGCAACACTTTCTTATCTTCCACTGAGTTGTCGGCTTAATGGAACTGAAGAAGTCATTAACCCAAAGGATTCCAAAGTGATTGAAAAGTTGGTGAGCGATGTTCTGTTTGATGTGGAATTTCTTTGGAAAGATCTCCACTTAAGAAAGATTTTAGGTGCACTGGGCCCAGAAAATATCTCGTTTATCAAAGAAAAGGGTAGATTCTTCCTGGGAAATTGGGCCAAAATCTATGAAAAA
>ENA-UOTX01000996-UOTX01000996.1-compost-metagenome-genome-assembly--contig:-NODE-996-length-24828-cov-18.395499_pt1 | contig 24828 bp, 23 predicted proteins | sample MGYA00238143_ERZ746982 | MGnify/ENA primary metagenome ERZ746982 (study PRJEB28758, sample SAMN06268862) | compost metagenome | isolation source: single cell | place: USA: California, Emeryville, Joint... | reverse complement strand
TTGTCTTGAATCTTAGCCTTGACGTTTTCAATTGAGTCAGAGGCTTCGACTTCGAGAGTGATGGTCTTGCCAGTAAGAGTCTTGACAAAAATTTGCATTTATGTAGGTATTGCTTGCTGAGACTATTATATTAGGTTGATTTTGATTTATTCTAATGGAATTGCTGTAGCTTAAATAACAATCGAGTTATTATCAGTTTTGATCGGATCAACTTTTTTTAAGAATCATCCAGAAACAGAAGCATACAATAGCTCTCGATTTCTGATCGAAGTTTTTTTTCGACTAGTACAAAACCTGAATGCTGTCCAGATAAAAAGAAGCATAGGGCTTATCTCCGAAAACACCCATGCTGCTGTTCAAAATGCTTGAAATATCATTCATGATCGATTTTTCAAGAAATTTCTAGAAAATGTAGGTAAAATGCCATTGTTACGCATAATTCTTTCAGGGCATTGGGTTCTTTGCTTTAAGCTTTCAATAAGGGTCGCGTCCACAAGGTCTCTTCGGTGAGACCTCAACTGCTGTCACAACAAGAACCCCACATTGAGTGATTCAATGATTTCTGGAAAAATCATAGAAAATCAACAAGTGTGAGTTAGAAGAGTTCTGGCCAGAAATGATCAGAATCAGAAGTATATTTATGCGCAGCAAAATTTTGATAATCATCAAATAATCAAACAAATCATTTCCAAATCATTCCAAATAGCTTGCTAAAATATGCAAATCTTCGTTAAGACCCTCACTGGCAAAACTATTACCCTTGAAGTTGAACCTTCTGACTCCATTGAGAACGTAAAGGCTAAGATTCAAGATAAGGAAGGTATCCCACCAGATCAACAAAGACTTATCTTCGCTGGAAAACAACTTGAGGATGGCCGAACTCTTTCTGACTACAATATTCAGAAGGAATCCACTCTTCATTTGGTCTTGAGACTTAGAGGTGGTATGCAAATCTTCGTGAAGACCCTCACTGGCAAGACTATCACCCTCGAGGTTGAGCCCTCTGACTCTATTGAAAACGTCAAGGCTAAGATCCAAGACAAGGAAGGTATCCCACCAGATCAACAAAGACTTATCTTCGCCGGAAAACAACTTGAGGATGGTAGAACTCTTTCTGACTACAATATTCAGAAGGAATCCACTCTTCATTTGGTCTTGAGACTTAGAGGTGGTATGCAAATCTTCGTGAAGACCCTCACTGGCAAAACCATTACCCTCGAAGTTGAACCTTCTGACTCTATTGAAAACGTAAAGGCTAAGATTCAAGATAAGGAAGGTATCCCACCAGACCAGCAAAGACTTATCTTCGCCGGAAAACAACTTGAGGATGGCCGAACCCTTTCTGACTACAATATTCAGAAGGAATCCACTCTTCATTTGGTCCTCAGATTGAGAGGTGGTATGCAAATCTTCGTGAAGACCCTCACTGGCAAAACCATTACCCTCGAAGTTGAACCTTCTGACTCTATTGAAAACGTAAAGGCTAAGATTCAAGATAAGGAAGGTATCCCACCAGACCAGCAAAGACTTATCTTCGCCGGAAAACAACTTGAGGATGGCCGAACCCTTTCTGACTACAATATTCAGAAGGAATCCACTCTTCATTTGGTCCTCAGATTGAGAGGTGGTATGCAAATCTTCGTGAAGACCCTCACTGGCAAAACCATCACTCTCGAAGTTGAACCTTCTGACTCTATTGAAAATGTTAAGGCCAAGATCCAAGATAAGGAGGGTATCCCACCAGATCAACAAAGACTCATCTTTGCTGGCAAACAACTCGAGGATGGTAGAACCCTCTCTGACTACAATATTCAGAAAGAATCTACTCTTCACTTAGTGCTCAGATTAAGAGGTGGTGATTTCTAAATTGTTTTATTTTTGTAAATAATTTTCATTATTTCTGCAAGCTTCATATTGAATCTATGATTATTAATCATTAATCATTAATTATTAGGCTCTAATCCTCTCCTTAAAACAAAAATATTCGCATCATAAAAAAAAAAATGTCCCTTCTCAGATCAATCAATGTTTAGAGATATTTAAAAGCCTTTACACCATTATATTATATCGGTCTAATTGCACAACACTCCTACATAGAATCAATGTTAACAGCCATATCTCGATATCAATTTCTTTCTAAGAGAATCAAATAATCATCACTCTCAGTATGAAAAACATTTTTTCTTTTCTGATTGAGATTTACATATAAACCTCAATGGATAAAATTTTGTCAACATTGTAGGCAAATATACTTAAATGCAAGTTACGGCACTTCATCCATTATAAATAATAATCATAGGGAGATCTGTTTACATATTTATAAAGCTTTTTGTAAGAAATGTGTCTGAACGTGAAAAAATGCATTTAAAACACTTCGGCTCTACATAGTGGACATTTTTTCCCTACTTTTTTCAAATCTTCTGCGCAGTTTTTATGGATAATATGTCCGCATTTTAATCCCATTAATTTCTCACCAGGTTGATACTCCTCAAGACAGATACAGCAGCTTGTTTCAAAATTAAATTCCCGATTTTCGTTTCTCGTTGGTAATGCGGTTGCTGCTTGATGTTGCTGCGATGATGGAACATAATTAGGACTCTGGTGATTTTGGTTGATCGAAATAGGAGGGTTAGAATAGAAATTTTGGTGTGTCTGGATAGAAATGGGAGGATTCGCAAGGAGATACTGAATGGGCTGAGCTTGTTGATCCATATACAAATAGCTATCGGCAATTTCTTCGAAGGACTCGTGATGTCTGAAATTCCTGCGACAGCAACAACAACATTCGATGATCATCAGAAAGAATAATAAATATTGGCTTCCTGTTGCTATCATCAGAGCAAGTCGTGCTTGCTCATAAAATACAGTTGAATCTCGCAACTGAGGATACATCTGTTGTACATAAAAGCATCCAGTCAAAAATAGCGCAGCGATTACAACACATACCAGCAAGAATAGGAATTGCTTCCTTGACAACTTATACCAAACATGTGGCAATCTTTGCTTCGTAAAATACGCAACTATAGTCGCCCCTCCAAATATCATTCCATAAAGTATCGCAATCAACCATTCACCTGCAGAAGTCAATACTTGTTGAGACCTTAGATAAGCACTAAAGACAGTAACAGCATAAATTACGGAACTAGTGTAGACCATAAATACAAGGCCTTGGAAAAATTTCTTGCAAATTTCTCCAAGAATCCGAACAAGCAGATACAAATTCCCGATAATCCAGGTACAAGTAAGGATGTATGTTCCCAATGCGCGAGTAACTTCACTGATTATCAAAAGGTAGAGAGGTGCGTTTTGAAAGGAGGTTAAAAAGAATTTGTTTGGGAGTAAAATGTATAACCAGACATGGATGAGCGTGATATTGATTGGAGCCATTACGAGCACGAAGTTATCAGGGAACACTGGCTGGAGAGATTTCTGAACCATCAGGAACGATATCATAAATCCAGTCCAAACAACGTTGCATGTCCCAACAAGCATCAATGAAGAGTGTAGGTTTGATGACAACTCCTCGTTTATCGCCAAAATGGCTATTACTATCCCCAGAAGAACATTTAGAACAAAGTATGATGTAATCCATTTGCCATAAGAGCTATCTTGTGAAGAGGAGTTGGAGTAATACATGTTATGACACCAAGTAAGGAGAAATTTTCTATATGTATTTCCGGAATTTTATTTATAAGCTCGAAAAGCTGAGAATATAAGGAATAGAATAAGCAGAAGCTAGACCATATATTTCGGCGGTTTAACACACTTTTGAATAAGTGAATCATAAACTAAACAATGATTTGTAAAACAATGTAGTACAAACATTTTAGATTTGGTCATATGAAGATTACATCCGTTCTATCTCTTCTATATAGATGACCTCTAGAGAAATTGTGAAAAAGTAGACTATGATGCACGGACTTACCAATGGATGAGGTGGATCAGAGACAAAAGTTTAATCGAGGTATTAATCTAACACGGTTCAGTTATCTGTCTTTCCTCTGTTTGCCAAACTAAACTGATTAATCGTACTTATTTCGAATTCGGAGATGAATTTTTTTTAAACAGGTCAGGATATAAGGTCATCACATCAATCATAGTTTAGCATGGAAATGAAAGTTCAGTTAACGTTTTTATGCTTTTCGCTGGGGCTTCCAGTATCAGTGATTGTAAAGCTTTAATGTCTCTTCTAAACACAAAAAATTTGGTGAGGAAATTTCCGGATTCAGCTATTGTGAATATAAATTGATCTCAGCAGCACAAACTTCCAAAATCCAAACTGTCAATACTCATTTTTTCAGAAAATTTTGCAATCACTAAACAAGATTCTAATAATTAAAATCCGGCCATTGTTGATGCCAAGTCTCCTGCGAAGCGCAATGGAATATTCTTAGAATCCTACTTCAGAGAGTCAATATGAGAGACAATATTTAAGAAACTCGGGGCAGCAATTTCAAAGTGATGCGCCTGACGAAATTTAAGATTCTAATTTAAATAGGATAAACCTTTCAATTAGAGTTTAATTCGTTTCTAATTAATAACAGTCTTTATTAGCGTCAAAGTGCGTTGGTAGCAGAAATTTACTTACCTACTCAGATCAAATAAATCTCAAAGAATTATTGCTGAACCTGATGGTCGAAAAGGACATCGTCTTCAAATCAGCAGTTGTAAATCATCTTGAAAACTGTTCAGTTTTGATGGAGTTTCATCTAGAACATAAATTTCAGCATAAATCCTTCAGAATATGGGCTGGTGCCAACAGATTCGGAAGGCCGGAAACTCGATCTTACACGAATCAATAACGTTGAGGAAATTTACAGAGAAGAGATGGCTCCTACGGTTGTTTCGGTTGGATACGATACTGTGAGGCAGACCGTAAAGACTCATTCATTCTCTATTAAGGACTATTTTTATCCAATTACCTATTTGATAATAGAAAGTCGCCATTAAAAAAATCATCAAGGATGGATTGCTCACAAGCTTTCAGAAAAAGTTGGCCAAGCAGGAATTTCCACTTCATTGCAGCCTAAATCATGAAAATATTGTCAAAGGGTTGGAGTGGAGTGAAAATGAGAAAGAATATGTGCTACTTATGGAGTATGTCAATCAACCAAACTACTTCAGAGAAAAAATTGACGTTGTAAGATACCCTAATTACTATTCAACCTGATGAAGATGGATTTTACTATGTTTAGAATCTTACTCCTGTAAAGAACGAAATCAAATTGAAATCATACATGAGCGATATTCTAGAATCACTAAACTACCTACACAAGCAAGGAATTGTTCACTGTGATCTCAAACTTGAGAATCTGCTGGTAAATAAGTTTGAAGATGAGGATCGGCTCCCTATCGTGAAAGTTTGCGATTTTGGATTGGCTCATATAACAGATAAAGAAACGAATACATTCTTCATGGAACAGAAAGCGGGATCATTTTCTTATCTCGCACCGGAAGTCAAGGGCGTATGATTTACTATTCATGAGTTTATTCTAATTCCTATTTCTATATTGCTAATACAGGGCACTTATCTCACTGAAAAGATCGATATGTTCTCTCTGGGAGTTGTTTTGTACAAAATGGCGGTGGCTTACAAACCTACTATATTGGGAGATTATAAATATGGGTCTGGTCCAATTCCTTTTAGAAAATTTGACTGGCGCAAAAGAAGTCCACAGCTTCAAGATTTGGTGACAAAACTTTTGGAATATGATCCTGAAAAACGCATCACAGCAGAAGAGGCTCTCGACCACCCTTGGTTTACTATTTAGGCTTTTTTAATGACTTTATCACAGAGAGAGAGAAAAGATTTTGAAAAATGAATGAAAACGCTTTCAAAGTTCTTCTAATTGGTTTCGAATTTTTATTAATAGCTTCCCATATTCATATGGTTTTACTCACAAAAATATCAAATCAGGAGAGGCTTCTCTTTGAGGTTCATTTATAGTTTTTTTGATGGATGAGCTGTGGGATGATTAATTTACCATTGATTTCGAGTGCCTATTTTATATATGATAAATTTGTTCATTGTTCATTCTGTAACATCTCTGCCGCTTTCGATATTTTCGATTTGAGTCTTTGATAAATTTGTGCAGTAAACATCAACTCAATAGCTCCCAAACATTTCCTGAAATATTTTTATATAACTGATTGATAAACTGAAACCCACTATAAAAAGAATTTAACTACGAGATAATGGTACATTTCACTTTGGCAACACTTTTGCTCACAATCAATTCAAAATTTTCTCTCTTAGCCCAATTCAGTTTATTCTCACAACAGCTCCAGATCTTCTAAAAACGGAGGTACTCTTGGCGCAAAGAAATCAGGCGTGGACGAGACTCTCTTTGGTAATATATTCAGATCTCTATACCTTCAAACCTTTGGGAGCAGCAGTTGTCTAACAAAATCCTTGTAATTGATAGGAACTCGCAAAACTACAAAAGCTCAGGTTGATGAGGAGCGCAGAAGAGCTGAAATTGAAAAAATAAAAGAGCAAGTTCGTCAAGGAACTGTGACTGATCCAAATGTGATTATCATTCCTCAATCAGATCTTCAGCGAATGAGAGTAATAGCAATGCAATATGTTTAAGTGAACTTGGTTTAGAATGAAGCTATTATTATGACAAAAGAAGAACAACTTCAGCAAAAAATGATTTTAGACGAGCAAAAGGAAAAGCAGCAAGCAGCCGCCAGAGCAAAGAAAGAGAGAATGTTGCAAATGGAGGCGGAAAAGAAAAAATATGTCCCACTCACCGAAGGAGAGCAAGAAGATTTGATGAAAGCAAACGCATTAAAACACCGAGTATTCAATCTAATCGCATTAGAGAAGAAGTTCTAAATATGTAATGATAGGCACAAGAGATTTTGAATGAAGGTTTAGATGAAGTCAAGCATATGAATCAGATGGTCACCTATGCGAAATGTGTGACGATCAGAGACAAGCAACTCGAAGAGAAGAAAAAGATTCAAGAAGCAAAAAAATTAGAGGAGAAGAGAAAGGATTTAATGATGGAAATTGACCGATTGAAGCTCATCAAAAAATTGGAAGAGGAAGAAAGAGCTAAGAAAGAGGAGCAACGCAAAGGACATCTTGTGATTATTGATCAAATTAAAGAAAACGAACTGAAAAGACTTCAACTACAAGAAGAGAAAGAACAAGAAGGACAAAGAATTATTCGTGGAATTGAGCAACTGAAAAAAGAAGAGGCTGAAGCAGCTCTTGTAATTCAATTTAAATTGCTTATCGAGAAGCTAACTTCTGCCCCCTTGTTTTAGAGAAAGAAAGAACATGCCAGAATGATGCTTGATGAAATCTACGCTGCGAATCAGGCAGCGATTAAAGGAAAGGAGGCTAAAATTATTGCAGAAAGAGAAGAAATCGAAAAGATCATTAAATATAACCTTGAGAAAGATCAAAAGGAAGCCGAATATCAAGCCGAACAAAAGTAACACAAACAGTATGAGCTATATCTTATCAATGCTTTATAGACGCATCAAAGATGAAAAGGAGAGAGAAGTTCAAAGATTGAGAGAATTGCAAGAGAAAGCTTACGACAGACAAGTAAATTTTCACGACTAATGCTGAAGTTGTTATTCCATCAACGCAATAGGCTGATTTGGATCTCCTGAGAGCAAAGAGAGCTATGGAGCTTGCTGACAGACAGGCCAGAGAAAAAGAAAGAAAAGAAGCTGAATTAAGAGTACTTCATATCCTCTTTTTATTTGGTCCTTAAAGCTTTTCCCCGTCGAACATAGGCAGCTAGAAATCAGGAATTGTTCGAAGCAAGAAAATTACAGGCTCTGGATAAAGAACGCAGATTCCAAGAGCAAGCTAAGGCTGATCGAGATGAATTCCAGAGAATCATTCAAGAACAAAAGAAAGAGAGAGATATTGAACTCAAGCTCGAGCAAGATAGACAAGAACTTGTCAGGAAGCATGCTGAAGAGCTGAAGAAACAAATGGCCCTCGCTGAAGAGAAACGTAAGCAAGATAAACGCAGCAAGCTTGAAGAAGGCAAGCAAATCAAGGATAATCTAAAGAATCAGCAGAGAGTACTCAATGCTATGAAGGCCAAGAAGCTGGAAGAGCTTCATCAACACGGAATCCCTGATAAATATACTGTGGATCTTCAGAAGAAAAAAATTGTTGTCTGAGTCTTCGAAAGTTTCCACCTTTTTAATTGAGACTCTCTGAATTGGGTATGTAATGTAACATGGCAATTGATACCAGTTTTGCATGTTTCATACTTTGCATGCTCTCATATTCTTCACAGTTTACTTAAGTCTAAAAGTGAGTAATAACAGTTTAAGAAGAATCCAACCTCAATACGATATATAAAATGTTTCTTCCAAAGATATCTGAATAGATACCATAGCTCATACACCAGACTTTCCCTTTTATATGGAAAATTGTTGAGTAGTTTACGCACTTGATTAAGGTCCCAAGTTAGCAAAAAAATACCAGAGTGGTTTCCTAGTTAAATAAAAAAAAAAAACATGCTCGCATTCAATATTGGCAGGAGAGAATTTCGAAAACTCTCAAATTTCAACAAGGTTCCGCACATCATTCAGCTTGCTAAGAGTGCGTTAGCAGTAATCGTTCCTTTGTATCTCCATCGTATCCTTAAAAAAATCAGAGATGAAGTGAATTATGAGGGTGTTAGGTTGTGGGTTTCTGCTCTAGCCATTTTTTTTGAAAAAATGATTTTGCAGTATAATTCTTGTTCGAATTTCTAATAATTCACATGCTCTCTGTGAACTCATGCCAGAGAAATAAAACTACAATTGTAGTATTTATTTGTCAGCACATTGGAGGCGCTCGATTTGACACCAAAAAAACTGAGCAAACCTGTTACAAATACGATGAAGTTTTAAGAGCATTTATTGATGTCAAATATATGGTAAAATGTTAAATTGAATATAACTAACTCAGCGCTACGTTGGAGAAAAATGAATAGTTTTATTCATCGAAATTTCACTAAATAAAGCAGTCACTTGTCATAAATATTCCAAAACACAAGTTCTATCATAATGGCTGATACGATTCCAAATGCTAAGATATTAGGAATGCTCAAATCCAGTGGATGGCTCAGAGACTCAAAAACTGAAAGTGAAGACCCAACTCACAAGTCCTTGCCAACAAAATCAATGAATTCGGATAAATTGCTCAATAATTTTGAAAAATTCACCTGTGCGGTGTGTGGCACACCTACTCTTACTTGCTGTAGCACATGCAAGTCTACCTTTTACTGTAGTGGTGCTCATCAAAAACTTCATTGGTACAATTCGCACCTCTTTTTCTGTGTATTAAATATATCTGTAGGAATAAGCACAAATTGGAATGCAAAATATCGGACGGACTCAGCCCTCATCATCACAATAGTAATAGCGTCTCAAATATTTCAGACCAGCCGTTTACGCCTGTTGCGAAAAATCTTAATGAATCTGTTGGTTCAATCCGAAGTCAGGCACAATCAGAAAAGACTCCACTGCAAAAGCAGCAAGAAGGACTTCAGAAAAACACTTCAAGGGGAAATGAAGATGGTTTTGCTAATCGTTTGAATACTGGAGCCTCCATTCAAGAAATAAATTCTGAAAGCAGTGATGATTCTGAAGAGGATTCTTCTTCCTCTTCTAATGAAGGAAATACGATTGAATTTAAAAGGCAGGCGAGTTTTAGACCAGAAGCAACCGATAATAATACAAGTGTAGGATCAAACAATAAATTTCTGCATGGAAATAATCAGATAGGTTTCGAAGTGCCAAACTCCCTGCATGCGATGAAAAATCCTGACCTTGATAAAATTCAAGAAGTCTCTCAGAGCGCAACTCAAAGGAAATCAGAACCTCAGTCAAATGAGGACTCAAATGCTGTGCTCATGCAAGAAAGGCAGAAACTGTTACATGATGTTCTGAAGAATTTGAGCAAAGATCAACTTGAGGCAGCTATACTAAAATGTAAAAAGCTTATCAGTGTAACGAACAAAATCTTCTATCAATCTGAGAAGCCGGACTTCACTGGAGTGTGTGCTGACTATCTGTTATTTGCACGGTGTTTAATTAAATCTAAGCGGTTACAAGAGGCTCGAAATGAACTGTTGCATCTCAAAAGATTTGTTATTGAGCATGTATCCGACGTCAGATATGACTATAGGAAATTCAAAGACTCTGACAGAGTAACGGTGAGAACGATGAGTACAAAGAAAGAATTTCTGAATTTTGCAACTGATGATGGGATTACTCTGACAAAGAAGAAAGCAGTATTGGATATGCTTAAATCACGAATAAACATCTTTTCAACACTGGCAAATCTGTTTTATCATATTGGTGATTGGAATAACTGTGAAGACATGTATGTTAAATGTGCTAAAATAACAGAGAATAATTTCGGCGAATGTTCGTTTGAAGCTAGTAACTGTTATTATCTTCTGGGAGTCTTCTATCTCCAGCATGTAACCTGTTAATTAGCCTTTTGGAAAACCTAATCTTTTGGTTGTTTTAGAAATATTATTTGAAGTCGATGGCTTGTTTCAAAAAAGCATTTTCCATCAGAGCAACACGATTGGGAGGAGAAAACTTTGATGTCATTGCAGACTGTTATTACAACATGGGCATCATTTACAAGCAAACTGGAAACCATCTCAAGGTAACTACTATTTTCTTTTATTATATGGATGTTCTTTTTTGTTTTGCCTGATTGTTTGAAAATCAACTGAATCAACAATTTACCTGGAATTGGTAGGCCATTTATGCACTCAACCAAGCTTTGGAAATCCGCGCCACTGTGATCGGAGAAACCTCATTGCCAGTCGCTCAAGTAATCTTTTGTAAAGATTTACAGCCAGCCAATTTTACCTATTATTAAGTGCTTAGAGATTCTTGGGAAAGTTTATTACGACAAAAAAGATTATAAACAAGCATTCTTTAAGCTGACAGATTGCCATCACTTACGTACAACACAGCTTGGAAAAAAGCACCCTCTGTTGGAGAGAATACAAAGCTTACTTATTGAACTTCATTCACAGATTGCTCATGAACTTTCGAATACAAAACAACATAATAAGACCAGAGAAACTTATGAATATATTATTCAAAAATTAAATCAAAGCTTGAAAGGTGTGAAAGGTTTTAAACCCTACTCAGAAGAAAATGCAATTAATCAAGCTTTTCTGGCCTCAAACATTTATAACAATGGTGGCTGGTATTCACCAGGTCGAAACGAACCGAGAGAATTTCCAGACAGCCATTTCCAGAATCAGAAAGAGCCGATAACAACACGATCAGATGATGATATTGAGAGTGAAAGATCCAACAGGACTCTCGATAAAAAAAAAGAGAAAGAGGGTGTTGTTGCAATAAATTCTGCTCAGGATGACGAGAAAGGAAAGCAACCTCCTACAAAGGAGGGAGCTGAAAAAATGCTTGGGAAGATTGTCAACATGTTTGAATCTGTAAAAAGACAGTCTGCAGTCGCAGCTGCTCGGAGGACGGCTGAGTTCCAATTAAGAATTGATAATGCAATTGTGATGAGGATGACAAGTGACCAGTTGATGCAAGTTTACCAGCTTCAAAGCCGATTAAATAATTGCTCTTCTTTGGAAGAAGCTCAACGAATATTAGGATTCAGTGCCTTCTATAAAAATCTCCCACTAAGTGACAAAGTTGTATTTAGAGGTGGTAATCCCACATATTTTAAGCCTTTGAGCACAAAACTTGCAGAAATAATGGCCTTCTTTGTGGAGAAAATTGCAAATAACGATCCAAGCACGGATTTTAGAAGACCCTATGGGTGGTCGAACGAAGTGATACTCAACAAGAAAAAAATTGAAAAGATCCAGAATGGATTTTTAGCAATCGTCAACAAAGCCCTCGAGGAAAAAGGGATTAAAGGGCAACAAGAGCAGCTAGGCAACACACAAAGCCCCGAAAAAAATCTCTCAACTGATGATGCAAATGCAATAGGCCATCCACATGCTAATGAAAGTGGAAAACCTGAAGATAACTCTGAGAGTATAACAGAAGGGACTGAGCAATTAGGGAAATTTAAACTCCAAAGACAGATTTTGCAAAATGTCAAAGTGAATTCTCTCTTCAAGGGAGGACTTCAAAGTCTGAAGGCAAAGTTATCGGAATCTGGTGAGTCAACAACGTAAAAGGTTGACACCTTGAAGAGTTTTCTAAAGTCACTTCTGAGAATTTACTTTAGTAATATGATAAAGAAATACTAACTTTTGATCATTATGATCTTTTAAGATTTTTCTGTTAAATTGCTTCCATAGTATGAAAAAATGTATTGATTAACTGAATTCATTACCATCTTCATGAAGTCAAAAAGGCTTGAGATATATATTCTATATTCACTGTAAATATAAAATCGTTATCATTGCCCCTGGGCATCATTTCTTTGGGATTTGTTCAAACCATTTTCAGTGGAAAGTCAATCTCACTTATTTTTTTCAGAAAGTTTCAGAATATATTGATCTCGGTGTTTGTGTCTTTCATTTCTATTTTAATTGATGTACAGCTTAAAAAAAAATAAAAATAAAAATCCTCTATCTGTGAATGGTTATAACATTATTCAATTAACAAGAAATCGTTCCAACCAAATCGAAACCCAAAACAGTTATTGAATATCTTCCTACCGCCATGAGAGCGGCAGTCCAAAGCATCGGCATAAATCAAGATAAAACAATACATGAAGAGAAATGAATTATAAATTGTTAGCAATGATCAAATAAATAAAAACTAGAGATGCTATTATGGGTAATGTTTCAAAGAACGTTATAAAGTTTAGTAATAGAAATTTGCTCCGACAGCCGAAGGTTTGTTTTGCATTTTTATATGTTTTTATTTTTTAAGATAAGTCTTTCTCTCTGAGGGCAATTTCACTTCAGGATAATTGGATTTTAGTGTAATAGAAGCATTCTTGAGTTGTCTATTAACCATTTGTAGTCTCGTGAATTCGCTAATAAGATAAAGCTTTGAGGAACCAGAAAAATCCTATCATAGATAAATAAGTAAAGTGAATTTGTCAATGTAGAGCAGTATTACCAAATAGCTAGCAGTATTTGAAGGCTCTGCTCTTTCATTAATAAGAGTCTTACAGGTATCAGGGTTATCTATCAAGTAAGTAGAGAGAGCAGTTTTGGCTATTCGTAGAGTATCTTTTTTCGGAATTCTAGAGTTATCTGTTTTGAGTTTAAAAGTTGAGAGCGAATCGAGGAAACTTGAGAAATTTCTCAAAGACTTGCAGTTGGCGTCTCCAAGATTTTGCTTTAGCTCATTAATTGACAGAGCTTTCACCTTACTAGTAAAATGAAAGAATAAGATCATACCAAACAAATGTAAAGTGAATACTCTTCGTGTGGAAATGTAAATCCTCCTTTGATTGGCGATTCTTTTCCATAGAGCAAACTTCTTTCATTGTTTTCAGGTTTATCGGATTCGAACGAAGTTGCACTTGCGCGCATTTCATTACTTAGTCTTCGAAGAGCAGCTTTTTTCTGAGAGTAAGGTGAGGACCCCTCGTTGGTGCGTTCTTCAGAAATAACGAACCTATCATACTTTGAGGCAGAGCTGCCAGGTTTTGTCCCTTGATCATTTATCTTGAAAATATTGTCCGCACTTAGTATTTTATCGGAGAGAGTCTTCTCTGGGATAACCGATAATTTCAAGTCTGTAACATTGAGGCTTTCGCCTGCGCTTCTTCTTTCACTTCTTGCACTTGATCGTCCTGATTCATTCAAATATTTAGTTGGGCTTTCAGGTCTCGAACGATTTTGGGTCACTTTGACAGGAGATGGTCTAATTCTTTGACTAACTACCTGAGTATCATCATCAGCATTTTCTGGTTTGATAGCTTTGCTTTTCGCTCTTTCCATTCTAGGGAAAAACCTTGCATCTTGAGGGTTGTCAGCAATTTCTGGCTCGAGCATCATTGCACAATTTTGTAATAACTTCGCTGGAGATTCATGCTGATGACTTCGGGCTGTATTTTCTTCGTTAATTTCTTGAAGAATACGATTGGGAGCTCCCTTTTTTGCAGAGCTTTGGTCTGCCGATAGATGTGGTGATTTTCCAGGGCTTCCTTTTGTTTTATCCATCGGAGTACGATGCGCAGATGCAATGCCTCTCTGTGAAAATTCGCTTTCCCTCTCTTCTTCCACAATTTGCATCATTCCATTTCTATCGTGAGTTTCTTGTCCTATTTCGTAAGGCTCTTCTATCGGCTTAGATAAAGTTTCCGAATATTTCTCTGGGGTGGTATAGCGAGACTTATTTGCACTCTGATTTAATCCTTGGTAATCTCTCCGGCCGTCAGAAAGCGGAGCAGCGTATTCATAGGACGGCAATCCTGTTGACTTGGCACTAAACTCCGGATGCTTTTGAATATTTGATTTAGGAGAACCGTATGTTTGAGATGAATTCGAAGCACTTTTATTGAAACTTCCATTCAAGATGTCTCCACCAACCTCGGGGTACCCAAACTCGGCTCCGCGTATTTTAGGGAGTCCATTTTCAGAGAGTTCTATTATTTCTGAACCAATATGCCGAGGTGGTGAGCTCTGAGATCTCAATTCATAATCATTGGGCTGATAGGGAGAACGTCCTCGTCCCTGATAAAGATTTTGCATTAGAGTCTGTTGCTTCTCGTTGCTGGCTGGAAGGAAATTGTAATTTTGGATTTGCTTTAATGGCCCAAAGGAAACTCTTTCAGGTGATGAGGGACCTTGAAAACGAGTAGAGTTGCTTTGCGCTTTTATGGGAGATAAAGAATAATTAGCCATATCGTGTGGGATATGAGTCATATGTTTGACAAGGTCTTCATTGTGTGGAGGAGAAGGACGGCGAGCTCCAACTAAAGGCGACATTCTGATATAAGAGGTTTTGGAGGGACTGTTCGCTGAACGGGTGGGAGAATATTTGATGTACTGTTCCACAAGTGGATCCGCTCTTTGCATCCTTTGTCCTCTACTTGGAGTCGATCGTTGATTTTCTCTTGTTGGAAGGTGATCTATTGGTGAAGGAGAGTAGTTTTGTTGCATTTGATTTGCTTCCAACAATCTATTGCGGGTCTCATGGATCTAAGAATCCATTTATTATTGCCAAACACATAAATATGATCTTGCTACCTTTCTGCCAATTTTCTGAAACCCAAATGTCCAATCAGTAAATGAGATTCTGCCGTCTTCATCCTATTACTGGGTCAGATTTCAAATATCGTGTTAACTTTTACATCATCCATGAAATTGAAGAAAATCATATGCTTATCAATTTCATCAGAGATTCCCTTCTTCAAAAGCCGATCCGAGAGCTCATCTGGAAAAATATACTTGTCGTTGTTCGTATCAAACACAATAAACGCTATCTTAACATTGCTATATTTCTCAAGAATTGTCTTCTGAATCTAAAATGATGGGTGAGTTGGCGCAGCTATGGATTTCCGTACCTGCCAGATGTATTCAACTTCCAAGAACTCTCGCAAAAGATCTGGGTTCGTAACTTGTGCTGCCATTTTTGCTCAACAAATTTCTGAAGTTTGGTATCTGTTTTTCCCAAATTAAATTTTTAACGTTAGTTGAAATGAGAGATATCTTCTTAAATTTTTTCTTCCTCATTCCGAAGGCCGAACTTCATAGCTGCTTTGTGATGAACTGAAAAATTGGGCTAACAAAGAAAAATACAACCTCTTGTAAGAGGGAGTAATGACTAATGCAACAAATCATAACGATGAGAATATTGTCTCAATGATCAAGGAGAGCAAGAAAAATTTAATGAGTCATTTTTGACGAGTAGTCCAGTTTAATAATACCAGTGATGCTTTCCATGCATAGAATATGTGAAGAATCATTTTGAGTCGAATAAATAAAATATAGTGCCGTTTTAAATTCAAAATTTATCATTAATAGATTGAAAGTGGCCAAACATGAACATTAATTATCAACAATAATCAATCACTCGTACTAAAGTATTTTCAAACGGTTTTTAACTTATTAAATTTATGTGAAAACCACTTGGAATGAAGAAGATTAAATCAATATATCTCTATATTGAAGTATAATTGTTCTACAAATATCTTTTTCACTAACTTTTTTTTTAAATAAAAAATCCCATTAATCACAGGTAACTAAGAGTCCGCACTCTTTCAGTGATTTCTTCTTTCAAGGTTTCTAACAACAGAGAAATTGTAAATTCTCCATAATAGAATAAGTATTGAGTACTTGATATATCGTATTTTGGCCACAATCTGTTGGGCAGTCTTTTTATCTGGTGCTTCATACTCAATAGTTTTTGACCCACTGCCTTCAACTCTCACATCAATAGACAAAAAGTTGTCTCTTTTCATCCTTGCATCTTTCACATCCCTCATGAGTCTTTCAGGATTCTTTGTCGAAAGTTTATTGAAGAGCACTGTATTGAATAGTGCATTCAATCCTACAATATGAAAAATATTTTGACAAAAGCAGTCAGATTTTGCAAAATACTCGAGTTTTGTCCCTTATATCCCCTAGGCAAGTTGTATATTTTGAATCCATCAATACCGATGACTCTGGCTTGCTTTTTCCCGCGCTGATTGATTTTAATCACCTCAAATTCCTGCACGTAACCATGTTTAAATCAATTTTCAAATCTCGAAGATTACTTCATAATGGCAGGCTGACACGTCATTGTATAAAAATATATTTTCCTCATCTTCCATCGGCATGTCAGTATAGGACTGCGCCATTTGCTGCGAAAGCTCAGCAGCTGTACTTTGACTTCTTTTGGCAGGTCCTGGCAGATCAGTTGGGTCATCTGCAAATTTACGCTTTACAACCTATCAACCCACTTCTTCAGCAACTTTTCTTTATTTCTCTGAGCGTTACCTCAAATTCAAGCCCTCCGGTTTTATTCAGTTTTAAATTTTTTATTGGCATGTTGATATCTAGGTAGTTTCCCTTCTCCAACAACTTGAAATAGTAATGCTTTTTAATTTTGAAGACCAAAAGGAAAATACTCGCAGTTCAGGATCAGAGTGATATATTCTGAGTTGATGGGTTTTGGAACTGATATTCTGTGATATTTTGTATTAAAACATTGATTTCTCTCTGCAATCACCTTTAGTTTGACGGCTATTTTAGGAAACAGCGCCTTGATGGGCTCTTCGGGATCAACTTGCAATGACGTCTTAAATTTTTCTTCAATTGCGTGAACATGCACAAGCATTTTCTAAGAAAATTCTGTATTAAGAAAAGATGCCGATAATTTGAGGTATTCAAACATTTTTTTGTTTTGAAATCTCTTCCATTTTGTCATACTTAGATTTGGTGTCTATCAATTCATGAGGTTTGTTAAGTGAAAAAGCGCTTTTCATTGCGACTACCTCGTTCATTGTCTTCTGGAGGCTTAAAATTTGGAACTTCAACCAATGCCTAGTGTTCAAAATGAGTTTAAGATGGAATTTCCATGATTTTATTGTTGCAAAAATAAAATGGTAGCTCTCAGAAAAGTGTTTGAATAATTTACCACTCCCTTCTGAACATTATATTCATAGAACGTTTTTGACCTCTCGAGTGGACCAAAATCCATCACAGGCTTGTAATCGTTGTCATTTTCTAGCATTCTAAGTTCATAAGCTGATTCAGTTGTTATTTTTGTTTTTAGTTGTATTAGTCATGTTTTATTGTACCTTCTGGATGCTTAGGATACTTTAGAAGAGAGTGATCAACTTCATTGCTATTAAGATATGCGTCTATAATTTGGCGAATGACTTCTGTTCCAGTTGCAGAGATATTGAGGGAAACATTTAGGCACAAGCTTGTTTTCCAGAAATAAACTTTGAATTCTTTAAATATTGGTCTATTTCCACCTCGTGCTACAGATCCAGGCATATATGCATTACCCTTTCTCTAAGAACATAAGTATCACATCGTTAGAAATCGTAACACTACTGAGAAAATACCAGAGGCTGCTCTTTCATAGTTTGGCTCAGGATAGATCTTTTGATTTGAGAGGGATTCACCACCAAATCTGTAGACAACTTTTCAAATCCTATAGACTTTGCCATTCCTCCTCCTTTTTGATTAGTGATTTGACGTTCCGGATTTTTCGTTTCCTCTCCCTCAGTTTCTTTTTCGTTGGCAATCATTTCTGAGTCACTGTCACTTTCATTTGGGTGCTCAACGATCTCGCTGTCAGCCCCCATCACAGTGTGAGAATCATTCGTTTCTTTCTTTAATTTCTCAACTTCAAGCATCCCTTCTTGAATGCTATCCTTCATTTGTGAAGATATCTCTGCAATTAAGTTTTCCAGTGGTTCCTCATCTGCTAATCCCAAAGCATCACTTAAATTTTCCAATAGGTCTAGTTTAGCATCGGCTGAGGGTGGACTATCCTGCAATGCTTGTCCATAATCGTAAAATTCATCTCTCGTTTCTTCATGCCCTGAAAAAAAAAGTGTCTTGAGTTTGTCTTGTATAAGAATTACGTTGGAGCTCAAGAGCTGAGTTATAAAAGGATTTTGAATGTTGTATCATATCATTTATTTCTTGGACTTCCGTGAACTCCACCATTTTCACACACTAGCTCACTCTCGCTATTGATATCGTCAATAAAATTTGGATTGTTTATTGACAAAACAGTGTTTATAAAATATGACTCAAACACTTCTCTCAATCCCAAAACAAAAAAAACATTAAATGATAATTTTCTCAGCTTCTCCTCTTAATTTCATTCTCTCCACGCACTTCTCTGTGACTAATAAATCTTAAACAGCAAAAGAGTGGAGAGAGCATTCTGTTTTTAGAAAAATTGAAAGCGTTCAGAATCCGACATGGTTGCATCAATCTCCTTCTATATTAATCAATGTTAGAATTGCACTTAAGCACATATCTCATTACAATTTCCTTCATCTTTTGTTTCCTTCGGAGTTTCTCCTTCTTTCAACATTTTCCTTCGTTTATACTGAAAGTAAAGATCTTTAATCTTCTTTGCAGCTTGATATTCCTAATTTATTCAAGTGAATCATTTAATATTCAATGAGAAGAAATTGCTTGAATCTCAAAGGAGAGCTAGAGGAAATAAAAAGCATGAGGGAGTTACATTCTCAGTAATAATCGAATTATGAACTCTCATGAGCTGACTCATGTTATCAACACGATAGGTAATAGCTGTTCGATGCGTACTATCAAAAAGTCCCCCTTCTCCGTTAAGCCAATAGTTAGTGGCAGAGTCAAATGCCATGTTCAAACGATTTGATTTTTTAAGTTTGTTGGTCGGTTCAGTTTTGAACTGTGGATCTCTGCTCTTTTCGAGGTATTCAAGTAGGACTGCATTTACATCATGACTACTGTTGGGTGGTATTGTTGATCGTTCATCTTTGCGAGCACATCCTGCACAAGCCGTTCCCATTCTGAAAGTGATGAGAGAAATAGTTTTTATTGAAAAATTCGTAAATAAGGTTAACTCACAAAATTCTGATGTTCTCTTGGGAAGTTTTTAATCTATTCGTTTGATATTTCTATTCACTACTAGCTTGCTTTTGTCTTGTTGCAGTATCAACAATTAACTTAGACCTGCTCCAGCCGCGTATAAAAATAGTTTGTTGCTATTCGGAGAATCTAATGAATTGTGGATAGAGTAGAATTTTGTTTTTATTATCTTGATTGTGATGTAGAGAACTGTTTAAAATCCTTTTGTTTCGTATTTTTCACAAGATGATTCAGGTGTATGAGCTCTTTCGAAGCCAGGTTAAACCAGCTTAATCGAATGTTTCATGCCTCAAGAACCACCCATCCCATCAAAGTGGTCGTTAAAATTGGAAACTTCGAGTTTCGCCTCAAAGTTTTGAGTATTGAAGCACTCAAGAGACATTTTCAAAAGTTAACTTCAGCTTTTGTTACTCTGTAAGATATTTCTGTAAAAACTACTGTTTTTAATGTTATTTATTAATACTATGTACTCATCTCACTTAAACAAAAAGCCCGAACCGTAATCATTCAGTCTTAATATTTGTTAGAATCTGGTCTACACTGATCCAAAACTACGCGATTTTGAGTTGGTTTGAGGATTTTCATTATCAATTTCAGCTCATTTGAGCAGAATATCGAAGTTGCTATCAAGATTACTCCTCGAAATCTTTCAAATCTGACTTTTCTGAAAATAAAGTCACTCCAGAGCGTGATTGGTGCATCAGATTCGAAAATGCTTGAAGCATACTATTATTTAGCATCTATTTCTGCAAAAAACCCTTCATGTTTTAAATTTTCATTTGCAGCTGAGAAAGTCCACCAAATTGTCAGAAAAACTTCAAAATGTTTCAAAATAATGCTTAAGACAATGAAGACTACCCCGACTTTAAACAAACACCTTAATTCCTTCCAAATACCTTCCTTTTTCGTCATCAAACCTGAATTCAGAAAAACCATATTTTTGGCTGAGTTGTCTCACACGTCTCCGCTCCTTTCATCAATCAAACTCTACTCCTTAGATTCCCGCTCTGGTTACCCTATTACATAGATATTTCAAACCAAAACAAATTTGAACAGACGTTCCAGTGAACCGGTTATCCAATTTAATTAAATATAAAGCAAATGAGGGTTCTTTGTACAGCATTTAGATCCGAAAAGTAAGCCAGTTTAATTTTTCAAACCATATAGCCAAGAAAGACCTGCCAACAAACTTCTTCAGTATCATTGTCATGAATTTTACTTTCGATTCCCAGCCATTGAGGGTAAAAACAAATGTAAACATAATCAGTTCGGGAGGAGTTCCAGGGAAGTATTTTTCCTAAATTCTTTGATTTATTTAATGTTTTTTGTTGAGCGCGATTTGGTGCTTCAAATGAGGGTTCAAAAAAACTCTATCTCGTCCAAAACGATCGATTATTTGACAAATTTCTTATCAGTTCAGATAATTCATACAGTGAACAAATACGCTATCAAAATTTATTTCTGAAATTTGCGGCGTAAAAGTGTACAATTAAAATTCTCAAATGAAAGGAAATCTTAAAGCTACTCTTTACCAAAGTGCTCAAGTAAATGCGAAACCTGAGGGTTTTTCACTTGGGTTCAACACAGTAGAGCACATGTACGACCTAGACATGGAAGAAAGAAACCAGAATACGGTCTCTCAATACAATGAGATGCTAAAGAACACCATTGATTTTTCGGAGTTTCTCAATCCATTCTCAGCAAAACAGGAAGAAGACATGTTTTTTGCTGACCATTGGCCACGCAAGGAAATTGGTCTTATGAGAACCAAGTCCAAGCAAAAGCTCGTCGATCTATTCAAATCGGACGAAGGGTTTGAATATGCCGGAAGCTTTGGCAACGAAGGGTCAGTTCTGCTAGAAGCATCTGACCATCACTACTCTCATCCAATCTGTTTTGAAGAAACCAGAAGTCTGGAGAATGGATTAAGTAATGAAGACCTCACAAATGCCATTTTAGGAAACCAATTTTCACAATTACGACTCTCCAGCTACACATCTAACTTAGCTTCTGGAGTGGTAAATACATGGTTTGTCTGACTTTTTTCTGAATAACTTTATAGGCTGATGGCGTTCAAGAATCAAATCTTCACAAGAAGACTGAAGATGAGACTCAGGTGGCAAATCAGCTATCTGACAAGTACTCTAAATCAAAAGACTCCTATTCTAATATTCAAGCAAGTAATGACCCCCTTTTTTAGAATCGAAGTCTTATAGAATATTCTTAAATCAATTAGAGAGAAATCAAAGTCTTGAGAACTCAACAAACGATCAAAACAAAAATACTTTCTGCGCCGAAGAAGAATCAGGTTTCGAACATGCTCTCCAAAACGAGAGTGAAGTTAGTGGTGTGCAAAGTTTTTCAACAAGAAATTCAATTGAGTCTTCGGTGGATAACACTGAGTCATTGAAAAAATGGACTGAAATTAGCATCAATCTCTATGCAAGCAGCTCGCATAAATCGGAATCTGAGACAGAAGAAGTCTCTCTGAGACTGAGTAGAAAAAAGAAAAAAACAGAAAAATCATTGACTGAAAAGATGAGCCTTGAAGAGCAAGGCAATCTGGAGGAGGAGTTTGATGAACACAACTATCCAAGAAGAAGAACTTTCGGTTTCGGAAAAAGATCAGAAAACTCTTTGGAAAATACAGAATGTTCGGCACTCGATGAGGATTCAGAGAACATCCAATCAAATAACTCCTTTGATGAGAGCCACGAAGCTTCCTGGTCTCAGTCTCCAAGTCACCAAGAATCTCTCGAATCTAATCTAGCAATTAATGATCAAAGTCCAAGTGCCAATTTGGGATTTGTCCCTCCACAGAGCTCTTCTTCTTCGCTGCCACGACTAAGCCCAGAGGCTGTCACCGCCATTCTGAATCAATTTGAGCCAAAGGAGTTGCTCGGAAGTCTTCCCATTTCTCCCGAAATACTCGAAGAAATTGAAAGATCAAATATTATTTCTAAAATTAAAAACGCCAACCAAAAAAGAATAGGGCCGCTCTCTGTCGAAGAAAGAAAGCTCAAGGTTGAGAAGTTTTTTGAAAAGAAAAAACAAAGGTCTTGGAACAAAAGAATCAACTATCAATGCCGAAAAGAAGTTGCTGATAGTAGACTAAGAATCAAAGGACGTTTCGTCACTCGAAACCAAGCACGAGTCTTATTGGGTCCTGAGTACAATATTGATACACTTACAAACGACCAAATCCGTGACATTCTTCACAAAAAATTCGAAGAAGGTAGCGGATACAAGATTCAGAATATCGATATGGTGCTGAAAAATCATCAGAAGAATCGCTTTGGTTCGAAAAATTATTGATTGTTGACTGAGATATAATTTTTAACACTCATTCAACCGAAATAGTTCTTCTTCAGCGATTCTTGAAACTATCAAGCTTCGCTCAACCTTCTCATGATGAGATTAAATAATTTCCACACATTTATGTATATAACTTTTGGGTCATTTCACCCCTTATACATTCATCCTTGTTATATTTCCGGCAAATATAATTTGCTTGTTTTTGAACATTCCTTTTGAAAACTGTTTCTCTGGATTTTACGAATGGATCTGTGAAACGGAATTTTTGATTGTGCTCCTTTTTTAATCTAACCAAGATTAAAAGAAATCCTTCTTTCTTTCTTCTTCCTGATCTCTTGACTCATGTTCTTCTGAGTAGTTATATCGCCCTAAATAGCGATTTTGGGAGTGAGGTAACGGCAAATAAGATTGCCAACTTCATTTAGTGTCATTTTATGCTCCATAAGGCAAGACGTAACTTTGATTTAAAAAAACAACAAACTACGCATGGAGATGGAAATACACAACATTCTTGCTAATTGAGAATTACTATTTTCTATTTTAGATGTAGATAAAGATGAAATTACAGTACTAACGTCACAATCTCTTCTCATGAATTTATTCAGAAGATGTAATACTATTGAATGAGCTTTGTAGCGGCTAAGAAATTCATTAAAATGAATTTATGTACGTTTTCAAAGTGTGAAAATATACAAAAAATTCAAATTTCATGGAAATCTCATAAACAGAAATTATTTGATAGGCTAAACCCGACAACTCAATTTTTTTGTTTTTTGGTTGATTAGTTCGCTTTATTTAAAAAAATAAGTTGGAGCTTTTAGACCGGTAACAATCTTGCAGCCTGCGCAATGAAGCAAAGAAACGGCTGGGAAGATTGGTCCTTTCTTGAGTGCATCATTTGTGTAAGCGACTCCGAAAGATTCACCATTCAATGCAAAACTCAAGATACCTCTGTTCATGTCAAGGAATACACCGAGAACACCTTCCTTTTTGAACTTCTTTCCGTATTGTGGTCCCGAAGCATTGCTGTTATGCCTTAACTGACCGAGTCCATAATAAGCAAATCCAAACTCATAATCGGAGAATGATGAGTTCATATTGAATTCTCGTTTTGTCGCAACACCAATTTTGAGCTCATTTTCTGTTTTATCATCAGCATGAATTTCCCAATAATGTACGCCCCCGGTAAAACCCTAAAAAATAATTAACAGAAGACTGGCTACTATTTCTTACTGTGTCGCCAATGCAAGTTCTGAACATGTATGGACCCTCGCGAAGAAAAACTTTTGATTTGTCTGGAGAGACTTCTATTCCAGTTCCAATTAAAGAAGTATCCCACTTCCAGCCTACACTAGAAGAACCAACACTGCCTATTTTAAGAAATAACTCAGACCAAGAATGAAAGTATGAAAGAAACCTGTAGGTCCACTTCCAATTGATGGAGCATATGATTTCATAAAGTCTTTGATTTCTTTGTAAACTTTTGTCCAATCTCCATTTGCTTCCCGAACTTTAGCGAGTAGTACGCAATTTTGATCACAGAACTTGCTTCCTTTTGGATCCTATAGTTCCGGATTAGAAATGGTCACAAAATAGGATTCTACTTTAATATTGGTCCCGCAGAACTCAAAGTTCGCACATTTTGGAAGGTTGCAGCTGAGTTCATGAGCCTCTAGATCTAGCACCTTACAAGTTTTCTTGCATTGATCGTAATATTTGCATTTGATATCAAGGTCATTGTAAATCTTCGACAATGCCTTTCCAATTGGTTTGATTGAGCTTTGAGTGACAGCACATCGATTTGGGCACTCCCTACAATGTGGTGAATGAATAACTTTTTATGACTGAGCTGATATTACTTTCTTTTCTGGAGCCAAGAGTCGATACAGCTCTTACAGAACATAGAACCACAACTTGTGCATTCTTGAGGGTTTTTCACGACGAGACAGCATATAATGCAATCAAAAGCTTCTCCTGTTAGTCCAATAAATCTCTCTTTATCGTATCCGTATTCTTCTTTAGAGTTCATTTTTGTTGAAAT
>ENA-UOTX01000995-UOTX01000995.1-compost-metagenome-genome-assembly--contig:-NODE-995-length-24840-cov-8.573234_pt1 | contig 24840 bp, 19 predicted proteins | sample MGYA00238143_ERZ746982 | MGnify/ENA primary metagenome ERZ746982 (study PRJEB28758, sample SAMN06268862) | compost metagenome | isolation source: single cell | place: USA: California, Emeryville, Joint... | reverse complement strand
CCAGGTGCTCCTAACTACGTCTATAATTTGGTCTTGGAACACACTCACGTTTTGAAAGTGAATGACATGTTCTGTGTGACTTTGGGACATGGAATTCAGGAAGCTTACCATCCTTTCTATGGAACTAATGCCGTCGTTAATGTTCTTAAAGCATCCAAGGATTTCGAGAAAGGATTCATTAGTGTGAAAGGAAACATTAGAAATTTGGCTCCGAAAATCGTTGAAACCGAAAAGGCAAGATTTGAAAACGAGAACTCCCAAGTCATTCACATCTAAAGGGAAAAATACAATTTCCGAATGAATCAATGAATACTGGCTCTTTTGGTAACAAAATTCAATAATTTTAGCCCTTCTAACTTTTTTATGAATAGGATCCAAAGAGAAATTAAAAAATTTAAGGGTATATAAATAACAATTATCAAATAGTTCGAGTAAATGAGCCCAAGATCCTATATAACATTAACAATGAAGAGAAATCTATCTATACTGTGATAAATGTTTCATTCAGCATGAAAGAAATTGAAGTAATTTGGAATAATCAAAACAAAAAGAAACTAGATTATCAAATTTCATATGTAAGTGTATGCTGATTAACTCTTCTGCGAAGGGTGTCCACTGTCATGGGCAGTTGAATGTTTTAAATTGCTCTTATTTTAGACTGCTTTGTTGATTGAGATCCAAATGTGGATATCATTTTATGCCTTTAATTTATCTAAATTCCCAATTATTGGATGTAAATATTGATCGCATATGACGAATAGAAATTTGAAAAGGAAGAGGATTTGCGCTGTCTCGAATGAAGGAACCATATACTAGTTCAATATCAAGGAATTAATTGTGAATAAGGAGTTTTAGCAGAAATAAGGAGTGATGATTTTTTGAAGGTGACGAGATTCATATTGAGGAGTGAAATGGGTCATTTTGAGATTCACTCTCATCATGATAATGATTCACCCTCATTGTGAAAAATTTCACCCTAAATATGAGCTCTCTCTCTCCAAAAATCACTCTCAATATGACTCCTCAATATTGAGTCTTTCAATGAACAAATTAACTATTTATTTGTAAATTTATTGCTTCATATCATGTCAAATCAGAGAGCACAAACACCAGACCCTAAAGCCCCTTACATCAAGTATCCAAACCGGACTCACAAAGCGGTCCTTTATTCAGCATTCTTCGGTTCTGCTGACAAGCCTCAGCAAAAGCACTCCCTCAATCCTTACTTACAAACCTCACCTCCTAAAACCCTTCCCAAACGAAACCTATTCGACGACGAAGAAGGCCAACCACGACTCTCCCAACAAAAGCTCACGAGGGTAGACCCAACCCCTCAACGAAACCCTTTCTACAACCCAAACGAAGAAGCTCAAGAATATGATGATGATCCTTTCGCTTCAGACTTTGACTTTCGTAGATATCTCCAAGGTCCCTCTTCCCAACGAAGCCTTCCCCAAGATACTCCTCACCAAAAGAATACAGCAAGCCCGTTTGGGACCCAACCGATCCAGTATCAAGTCAAAGGGATACCTCATGAGATTCTTGCTAATATCAATAAAACAGCCCCTGCTACTAAATCTACCAACACTAAGAAAGTTATTTCCGATGGGAAAGGATACGCGATATTTAATACGAAAAAAGTCGAGCCTCCTCTGATGACCAAACTCAAGGCAAAAAGCAAAAATCCAACGGAAGCCCAGGTGCTTGCTTATAAAGACTTGGTAGATAATAAAATAAAGAACCTTCATTCTCTAGATTATGAGGAAATAGCACGTGTGGTTTACAATAAGGAGCTATTCGTTCATGTCTGCGACGCTCCGTCGCTCATCGCGAGCAATTGGCGAGCGCTGGGTAAATATCTGAATGCCCCTTGCAAGCACGACCTCCAAAGAGCCTGGGTTCTTTTCCTTTGGATAGTGCAGAATCTCTCTATTGACCCAGAGGCGTTGCTTGAGGAGCAAACCCAGAAAATCGATGACATGACAGAGATATTCAGCAATCCTACGACTATTGGGCAAGGTTTCGCGTTTGTATTCAAAAGCATTGGACAAGAGATGGGACTGAAAGTCCGAATAATCGAAGGATATTGCAAAGGGTTTACTTATGAGACGGGTTCAACGTTCAAAGCGAAAAATCATTGTTGGAACGTTGTTGATATTGAGGGAAAATCGCACTTAATTGATTGTATGATGGGATCTGGACATATTGACATGTCCTACCAATATGTGAAAGAACTGGATTTGTTCTACTTCCTAACGAGCCCAGAGAAGCTACTAATGACGCATTTTCCTGAATTCGCTCTTTGGCAGTTGGTAGATAAACCTATCACGAAGGAAAGCTTCGAGAAAGCTGCTCATGTCTATCCAAAATATTTCGATTTCTGCGTTGACCTAATCTCGCACAAAACCAGCGTTGCTGATATCAACTCCGAAGAAGTCGAGTTTCTGCTACGTACTCTCACCAACGTTCAGCTATTCGCTGAGATCTGCGAAGAAAGCGTCCTCAATCGCTTGGATTCAGCAGTTTTCACGAAATACCAAGGCGATGGCATTTACAAATTCGACGTGTTGTTTCCACACACAGGCACGTATTACCTCAGGATCTTTGGCTTAGACAAACAAAGCAAACAGAAGAGCCGACATCTGGTTATTTCTTACAAGCTTAACGTCAAATTCAAACTCGAAAGAAATCAAATCATCAGTCCCGGCTTGATGCGGAAGTACCCTCGAGTCAACCCAAAATACTTCCACGACTACAACATCGAAATGGTCTCGCATCAGTACGCTATCGAATTCCACCAGGCCAAGCAACAGCCGCTAATGGTGGCTCTCTCCTGCGCTGAAGACGTCATTCTCTCTGCGGTGCTTTGCCGAGGAGAAGACAATGAGATTCTCGAGGGATATACTTACACACAAGCGGACATCGGTTTCTTTGAGTTCCATCTCCTGTTTCCGAAAGCCGGGCATTATTTCCTCTCCATTTACGCATATCATAAAGGAACAAAGGAAAAGAATTTCATCATTGAATATCCAATCGCTGTCACGAGCGAGGACAAGGGTCCGATTAGAACTTTTCTTGAGATGAATATCGATAATTGCATGAAGTTCAAGGCTAGACCATACTCTCATCGTTTTAATGTAAGATTCGAGGATCGGGAAGAGAGATATCCAAGGCCGCTTTCACTGTATTTCACTGCGGATATGTTTACGACATTTAATTTCAGTCTGTATGCGAGCGATAAGAGCTCTGAAATTTTGCGAGATTACTGCTTCTATGACGTTGTGGTCAACAACGATGATGTGTTGCACAGAGTTGATGTGGTGTTCCCGAAAACAGGAGCCTATTGCCTGGAGGTGTATTGCAAATACATGTTTCCGGAAAAAGAGAACGAAGACTTCTTTTTCTTCGTGATGAAATATAAAATCGATGCGATGGTGGCCATACCAAAGCAGAATATTGGCTTTGCGACGAGTTATATGCCGGGTGCGAGCCTGCATAGTCCTCGAGAGAAGTACCTGTCTACGAAGGTAGAGCATTTGTTCAGCGTATCTATCCCTAAGAAGCCGATGCAAGTGATGCTTCAAGTTCCTGAAGGGTATGGAAATGATAAAATTGTCCCGTTAAGCCAGCAAAAGGATCCTGAGGGAAACCTGCTGAGTACATACGAAGCGAGGGTCAGAATTCCGTTCCAAGGAGAAGTGATGATGTTTGCGCAGTTTAGCAGCAATGAGGTTCCAATAAAAATGTTTAAATTCATAGCCGTTGATGAATAACTGTGATAGTGAGTCTAAGATATATACATAAACGCTTTTTCATAAGAATAGTGCACTTAATTTTGTTTAGATTTCTATATAGTATGCTGGATTAGTCAATACTTATTCTTTTTTTCATTAAAGAAAGACCTGTATAGATGTTAGAAGAAAGCATCAATAATTGATTGACGTCAGGTTTCTAAGGTTTTGAAGTATAATAAGGGTTTGACAATTCTTTTGTTATAGGAAGTTAGCTAGTTAATTGATACAGTGAGTGTTAAAACAAAAAGTTTATTGCAACTGAATATGGCGCATAAATTTCGCGTTGGTTCTCAGGGCAATCGATCTTTCGATCGCTCTGCTTTGCCGCTAAACCATTTTCTGGGCTCGAAACCCCCAATGCGAACTCAACCCAACGATGAACAAGAATTGCAGGACGTGCTGGAACGTTTTATGACAAATAGCTCTCCAAAGAAAGACATCGTCGCTGAAATGCACCGGAAATCGAGGGAAAGAGACCTATCTGCTGAGAAAATGCATGCGAATACCCGAATGCTGGAGAACCGCAGGAACTTGAAGGCGAAAGGCCTGCATCTCTCACGAAAAGAGCTGTCCAGCAAGCAGAACAGCGAAAAATCCGTCACCAATCAACTTCCAGGCACCACTCAAACTAAGCTCTCCGTCCGTTACCAGCAGCTTGCCGTAGATAGAACCGACATGAGACGGAGACCTGCTTCTCCGCAACCGAAACCACCGGAATTAAAGGCTGAAACGATACTTGACTTCAAAAAGCGGCTGGCTACTATCAGACCAAATTCAACTAATTACTCCAGGCGATACATGAACCAATCGACCGAAACACCTTATCTTTCTTCAGAATTAAATATAAGTCAAGGGGATGTAGCCACTACCTCGCTCCGTCAGCATAATCTGTTCGATTTAACAAACGTGAACTCAATCAAACAATCTAAGGACTTTCCGAGGCCTGTATCAAAGGCAAAAGCCAAGGAACTGATCAGAGAGAGAGAAACTGCTGCAGAAAAAGCCAGATTATTAAAGTCCTTTAAGAAATTCAGCGAGGAGACACATGATAAATTTACAGCGAATGTCAAGCACCTCGCTCGAGTCGCTAGAGGGGTTGATGTAGGACAACAGGAAGTTTATGACAAAATTTCCAGAAAAAAGTTAGTTAGTGAAGAAGAAGGTGTTGCAGAAGAAGCTGAAGAGGATGATGGAGCGACAGGTGCGTGCTATATGCAGATAAATCATTATTTCATGGAAGAGATGAAAAAGTTTTTGAATGAGAAGGTTAGGAACGGAAAAATTTCAGAAACAATAACAAAATCGTCGGTTCAGGCGCATTTACTTAACATGATGACGTTGCATTCGTCGCTGATACAGAAATTGATGAAAGACGATCAAGAGGACATTGCGGCTGTGCTGCTGATGCTGATGAAGATTCATATGCTTGAGTTTGAAGATGTGTTAGTATCGTATAAGATTAATATGGATTTGAGCTCAAAGCATAAACGAAATGGTGATCTGGATGAGAAGAGGCATCTTCATGAGCAGATTAGACAGCAGCAGGAGAAATATAAAAGTGAAGTAGCGAATTACGCAAGGAGTTTGGAGTTAGTCCAGAAAAGGTATGATAGGTGTTTGAAAGACCGGCAGGACCTTGAGCGTGAACTGATGGACCGAAATGCGATTATGTATGAAGCGGAGAGACTAGCTTCAAAAGAGACGCAGCCTTGAGAATGGGAGAGTTTGTTTATGAATTAGATTCATGTTAGTAGGTTATCTTATACTCAAATGTAGATTATTTCGACTAGGTTGCAAACAAGCACACATATACATGCAACTTTAATTTCTTTGCATATATTTGCATATAAAAAGATAAATTGATAAGTATATGCTCAGACTCTAGAGAGATGTGTTCCTTTATTAGGATGAATTAAATCCCAGAAGTTGGTTAATTTAGTATGAATGCTAATTTGCTACTATTAAGATATTAAGGGGTCGCTTCTCAGCATATCGAAATATGAATCCTCATCGGATATGTGATAACACCTTCGGAAAGTTAATAAACCCATAGAAATATTGTAGTCGGGAAATTAATTTTTTTACTTGAACTTCGCAATAATCCATTACAGTTCATATATCTGGGTTCAGGCTTACCTTCATTCTTTTATCACAGAAGATATATGTGTTTTTTTTTTGTCTCTTTCATGACAAGACCATTTGGATCTGAAATCGAAGGCATTTGTGTTCTTTGAAATTCGTGAGTTTCGAAAATAAAATAGTAAAATCAAAAAAAAAGCCCGCAAGATGGAGATATTGCGTCCTTACACCTGCTTCGTATGCACGGAGGTCATGGAGAAGCCTTGGAGGATTAAGTCCTGCTCTCACAATGCTTGCTACAATTGTATGTACACGCTCCTCAACACAAATCCGAGGTACATGAGCCAACTTCTACAATGTTTATTAATATAATAACAACAATCTCAGCTGTCCCGCTTGTCGAAAGAAATTCGTCGAGGCCGACATTGAATTTGATACTGAAACCTCTGATAAGATCAACAGAAACACTGAAACGTATCCTCAGACTCTCTGCTCCGTGAACTGACTAACTGCTTGCCCATCTTCCAAATAGATGTCCTTGTGGAGAGAAAATGACTATTCCAAACCTCAAGAACCATGTACATAATTGCAACAAAGCGAGGGATGTTCCAAATGCCTCAGTTGAGAAATCTAAAGATGAAGCATCAGTCGCTAAATCTTTTGCTGCGAGTCTAAGCAAAGAAAGTCAATCGTAAATCATCATTTTCGAGGATTGAAAGGAAACAACACTTTCATATTAGAAAAGAAGTCGTTCCGTCAAAATATGTTTGTCCTGTATGTAAAAGAGCAAATTTGCTCCGTGAGGAACTACTGAAGCACGTTGAAGAAAAACATCCTGCAGCAAACGCAGTGTAATAATTAAATTTCCGTTTTCCTGCAGCTGAATCCAAAATTTTCTCTTGCAGCTGTCCAATTTGTGCGTCTCAGCCTTGGGGAGATCCAAATCGAAAAACGCGTAATTATATGCATGATATCGAATAATATATCTATCTTTAGATCTGAACGCTCATCTTAAGCTTCGACATCAGTTTTCTATAGAGTCCTTTACGGTGAATAGCTTGATCTGAACTCTTTAGCTAATCCAGTTTATAGGATCTCGATGTGAACGACGAAGATTATGATTTGAAAATGGCCATTGAGTTGTCAAAACAAGAACTAAGCGCCGCTAATAAAAAGGAAACACCTAAAGGTGAAGATTCTAACGGAGCCACGAAGAGTTCAACACACAGCAAAACAGCCAGAAGCCAAGGAAATCCTGAGCATAACGCAGAAGTCAAAAGTCTGGAAGAACAAGCAATGAACAGCAAACGGGTCAAAAGGAACTAAATTTTGCATTTTTTTCGTCGGATTGTGTCATACCCTTTTACAATGAAAAAACACATATGATTTTGATTTTTTAACTGTGCACGCTCTTTTTCTGAGTAATTTTCATACATCTTATCTTAGAAGAATGGAGTACAAACCAATTCGCAATAATTTTGCTGTTATGAAGTGCGCGGAACCTAATTAAAAAATTAATTTTTTGTTTTAACCGACAAACTGATCTCCTCTTCCACAAATCTATAAAGCAACAAGAAATCTAAATAATGAGCGCATTGAAAACATTTGTTAGTGTTGGAATTCAAGAAATCGAACTCGAAAACGATGTCATTGAGATCGCTGGACTGAAATGTGAGACGTATTTAAATTCAACCAATCTCGATACATTTGTGCTTGGCGACGACTTCAGCAAGTCCATCCTCCCTCTCGTCGCCCCCACAGACCGAATCCGCTTTGTGATTAAAGAGACTTCCTCTGACGCCATCGTCGGGTGTATTAGCTTCTCTACAGAGCTGTTTCTCGCTTACAACGGCCAAGTTGTGGCCAAATGGATTACTCTCTTCGATTCTCCTGATGACGATGAATATGATGGTGATTTCACTGAAGATGACGAAGAAGCTCCCAGAGCTCTATTTCACCTGGTTATCGATACTGCGGAAAACATCAAGCAGCTCGAAGAAACTCTATTGAGCTGCGCCAGCTTCCAATCACCTCAAAAGACAATGCTGGAGAAATCGTTTGCTACAACAAAGAAAGAAACGCAACTTTTACAAGAAGAACTCACAGCTTCACCGAAAAACGAAAAGAAACTCGACAATGAAGATCGAGAAAATGTCTTAGGTTTTAGCTGCCAAGAAATCTCACAGAGGCAGGAGCCTGAGCTCCAGAAGGCTCCGGAGGTCATACCACAATTTCCTCGAAAAGAGAGCTTTATTTCACCAAGGATGTCAATGCAAAATCTACACACAGAACAGAAAACAAAGGAAGGAGATATTGAGATCGAATATTCGAACAGTGAGAGAGCGCACACGCATGAGATAGTGTTAGATACGGATCTTTTGCAGTTTGATGCGGATCTGTTACCTGAGGCGCCAACGGCGTTGCATTGCGAGCAGCATCTTCAGAAAGAGGACCTTAAAGGGCTCAGCGGCTCTGGTGATGAATGCGAGCATGAAAAGGTTGACACAACGGCTTGTGGAAGCCATAATACGCTTCAAACTGATAGCCAGCCAGTCGGTGCGTCTCAAAACCAGCTTCAAGTCGAAGATAATCATCAAACCGAGACGAAAATAGAGGAAATTAGCAGCATTCCATTGAACACTGAAGTCGAGAAGAGGGCAGCTGCTCAACGAGATACGCCGAAAACAAAGAGGTAATTAAGAAAGTTATCACTAGAGCACTAAATGTAATCGCAAGTAGTAATCAGAACAAAGAGCCTGAACTGAGACAGACCAGACTTGAATTAGAAAAGATGAGTGAAATGTTGAAAGAGAGCCAGAGACTAGGTGAGGCTCTTAAAGCGAAGAATATCGAATATGAGCAGATGATGAAAAAGTAAATTCTATATTTTGAATGCCATGAATTCTCATGTGGTTGCAATTAGGTTACAGAATCAGTTAATTGAGACCTGCGGCTCTTACAAAATCGCAAACGAAGAGAAATTGGCGCTAAAATCCAGAGTGAAGGAACTTGAGGCGACTAATGAACTCAAAAACAAGGAATTGCATGAGCTGTCTCAAAATTTGGCGAAGACTCAAACAAAGCAGATTGACTTTGAGAAAATAAATATCGAAAAGCAGAACCTTCGTATCCAAAATCTTGAAAACATCATCAAAGATCTGCGGGAACAACTACAGCAAGCACAGAGCATCAATGAGGTTTTACAATGCTCCAATAAAAATATCTCAGATGCTCAAACTGAGCTTATCTCAAGATTGAAGAAAGTACTAAATTTCAACGTTTGCAATACTGATGCATTTCTATCTAGATAAACGAAGAATCAGGCCAGGAGCAGCAGAAGCAAGCTGCTAGAACCGCGGATATGCTGAAAAACATTCAAGAGTTAGAACAGCGCGTTTTGCAAAAAGAAAAGCTTATTGAAGAGCAAGACAATAAAATGAGATTACATCTCCAGAAGATCAAGGGACTTGAAGAAGAAATAGAACTCCTTAGAAGACAGTTGAATGATGAGCAAAGAATTGGTGGGTTCGTACAGAGCGAAGGGAATAGTAAAGGCTCTGAGGCTGTTGAATTGGAGTTGGCTGGGCTCAAGAAAGAGTTTGCTGGTCTGGATGAGAAGAATACGCAATTAGGATTGGAGGTTCAGAAGCTGAGAAACGAAAAAACTGAGATGGAACTCGAGTTTAAGCAGATCAAATCTCGAAATTATGAGATTGAAATTCAGAACCTCAGAAAGAATCTTGAGATGTCGGAGATAGCGAGGGGGAAATTGCAAGATGAGCTTCTCAATGCTCATAAGCAATGGCAACTGATTCCAGCTGAACAAAGTGGGAAACCTTCATCACAAACTCAAGTGAGTTTACATTCATTATGCGAATACATTCTCAATGATTTTTGTTCTTCTGTTCAATAGGGCAACTATTTCGAGGAGTTTGAAAGAGAAAGGAAAGCGAACAAAGAGCTGTTGAAAAAATTACAAGAAAAGGAAGCAGAACTTGAGAAAGCTGCCGATCAGACTCGCGAGCTTGCTATTAAAGTAAAACAAGCTGAATTACAGTTGGCTCAAAAGGTATTTGATTTATTATTTATCCATGCGCTGATCGATCGGATGTCTTTAACAAAGGATCAAGCAGAAATTGAAATCCAGAGACTTAAAGCCGAAGCCTTGGAGTTATCAGAGGCGCTAGACCAAGCAAGGGAGAAATATTTCCATGCTTCAGAGGAACTAATCAAGCAACAAGCTTGCAACTCTGAACAGCGAGACACCATCAAAACTCTAAATAAAAAAATTCATTCTCTCGAAATCTCACTGAAAAACGCTATGGAGGACGTCCATCGACTTGAAGCGAGACTCGAGAGCAGTGGTACGACCAAGGCCCACTATCAAACCGAAGAAAGCAGTTATTATAGCAATTCTAATAGTTCTGGATACAGTTCAAATCCTCCGCTTCAAATGAGCTCTAAACCGAAATCAGCTCGTGATGAAGTGCAGAGAAAAATTAATGAGTTCATGAAAACCTGCAATCTTCCAGTCAAATTTGTTAGTCTTGGCGATGAGACTTATAGCTTCGGAACGAGAAAGGTCCATGTTAAGCTTCTCAATGGAAATTTGGTAGTAAAAATCGGCGGTGGGTATATGTTCATTGAGCAGTTTGTTAAAATGTACGGCGCGGCAGAAAGCGAGAAGATGGCCCAGATGAGAGACTATGAAAGCAGAAAGCAATCAGAAAGTGAAAACAGCAGTCGAGGAGAAGATGATCATAAACGATACTCAAAGGAGGCTTTTGCGAAACGAGCGTCTTTTGGTTTTGATCCTGATCATAAAAGCAAAGATACCGAAGAAGAAGATTGCGATAGCGCCGACGATGGACAAATGACAAGAATTGCAAAATCAAGTCCTCAAGTTAAAAAAGCTATATCGCAAGCCCATGATACGAAAGAAGTGAAGAAGAATCAAGAAAAGGCTCCAACTCACAATCAAGAAAAAGCTTCATGCAGAGATTCTTCAAGCAGAAATAACGAGTATCAGAGCGCGTATAGATCGTCTGCGACCGCTGAAACTGAAAATGATGATATCGTTGGCGGGAAAGTCCAGGAGAAAAAGAGAGTCAAAAGGGATGCTATTGCGCGTAAAAGTTGCGATTTAAGTCAAGATAGCTATGCAAAGCAAAATTCTCTCTCGAAGAGCAAGGTCGCTGCTCAGGTAGGTGCTACTAAAGATATCAGTCCTTTTCGAAAAAGCGGTCAACTGCCAGGGAAAAAAGTGAAAGAAGCGAACTCGTCGTATATGAAATGTTAGTAGCCAAATTATCTGCTAATCAGTTTTGTTAAATGCGCAATTGTAAAATTTCTTTGAGATTTTTTAAATTAGTTAGTGAATATAGAGAGGAAATAAGTTTTTTTCTTTATTGAGAAATGCTCATCTCTTGTCGTTGATATTTAGCTAGAGAAATCCATGAATTTTATATATTTCAATATCTTGATAACCCAGATCAATTATCATTGAATTATATTAAATTGATTAAAGGGGCTCTGAGAGAATATGCACAAAGCGACCTATAGGTATTCTAAAGTATTATTTTTCGTTTGCTCAGCCGTGGGTAATCCATGGGCGGGTTATCAAATTCGTAATAAGGCTCTATTTCTTTGCGAATCCAGTTGACTCAAGCCATTCTTTGAACTTCTGTGAAGTCATTTTTGAATATTTTTTTACAAATCGATGTTTCTACAGGTAATCCAGATCACGACTCTCATTCAATTATTAAAATCATATCGAAATTACCAAGAGTTCGGTCGCTGTAGGTCGTGTTCCACCCTCTTTTTTCAAACTATTAATAGATAATACCAAGTGGAATTAATCGTGCAGAGAGTTTACCACTGAGATACAAAGTCTCTGATTTCTGGAGAGAAAGTTTCGGGAAGGGTGGGTGCGGGTTTTTTGAGAATCAATTCCAACAGATCAAAGAAACCTAATTTCACAATACTGGAATGGTATGTTACATTGTTGGAAAATTTTCTTAGTCTCACCTTGCTTGGTCATAATAAGGATATTTGCCAAGTGCGCATTCGACAATCGTCAGGCCCAGACTCCAGATATCTGTATCATAACCATATTTCTCTCCAGTGATTCTTTCTGGAGAATCATAACAATTAGGTTGCAGTAACCATCCTACCGGGTCATAACAAGACTTGCTAACATAACCTGCAATTTTGATTTCTCCTTGAGAATTAATCAACAAAGTCGAAGGCTTTATTTCCTTATGCACGGTTTTCATTGTTTTATGGAAATATTCTAAGCCTTTTAGTGCCTAGTCAGAGGAATCAGAGGTCTAGTTCCTCATGCAGGTTCCAAAAGGTACCTGGTAAGCAATGTAGCCGAGTGTTTCTTCTGGCATAGCTCCGACTCTGTTGAGAAGATCCGCAATAGAATCGAGGTCCATACATTCCATTAAGATGTGTGCCTTTTTGGTCTTTAGACAATCCATCAATCAGCAAGCGAAACTAATTCCGGTTTACGATGAAAAAAGCTCCGTAGTATTTCACGATGCTCTCGTTTTCGCATGCTTCGAAAATCTTCAAGTCTAACTTGATCCATTTCTTTTTCATTGAGAACCATAGACTTGGAGTTTTCAGTAAGCATAATTCATAGAAAGACTAGTCGTTCTACCTTCATGGCGAATATTTTGTCCGTTGGTTTATGGATAACTTGATCAACAGTTGATGCTCGACCAGAACTAAGATTTTTTTGTATCTTCAAGTGGGCAACTTCAATGTCCTCTTTGAGATCTGCAGAATAAATGAGCTACAGTTCAACGAATATGTGTACTGGTTCCACTGCAGTTGATAGCAACAGTAGTTGTTCTATCTTCGCCGTTGCTGCAGGCAGAGTTTGAGCCTCGTGGTTCAATTGAGAGAATATTGGAGAAAATGGCTTATGTACTGATCATAGTGAATGTTTTTCTTGGGTTATTGAACTCTATTATAAACAAAATAACGCTGTGCAGATTAATTTTCTGATCATTTTACCAATAGTCTGGCGATCTAAAAATAGAGAGCCCATCCGAATTTATTCGAGGGCAAGAAAGTATGTTTAAGGATGGCGTTTCATTTTCGAAATTTAATGTATTTTGTTGGAAAGGAGAAGTTATGGATACTATAGAAGTCTCTCTCTAACTTGAGTAGAAAATGGAATAAGAAAAAGTTCTGGAGCGTAAATGAAGCGAGTCGACCTTTTAAATGATAATTAAAAGGTAGAGCAAACTGTAATCATTGATTTTACGACTCGGTCTTACAAATGAACAGTTTATTCTTAAATTAGAATTCAGTAAATGTGGTGTGCTTATACTACTATAGCACAATTTCCACAGACCTTTCGCCTTTTGTCTTCCTCCTTTTGCCTTTTGCCTCTACATGATCAGGTTCCTTAAGCGTTACATTTTAATTATACTGCATCAGAGGTCTCAACAAAATCACGCAGGCATGTATAACAGAATGTTGGTTCATTGACCTTGAAGAAAAGATAAACCACTGTTACAAGTAAATTTAGCAGCATAATTCTGTTAGCCATACGCAGATCTACTCCTTTAAAAATCCGAAATTATTTTTTACAGCAAACAGCTCATTCTCCACCCAATCGATCAATTCCATGCTTGCGAGCCATCCTCGCAAGCTACTATCTCCAATAATTTTCAAGCTAGCCTGACTCGGCACCCTGCAATACGAAATCAACGTTCCAGAATTTGAAGTTTAAATGTATTATTTCAAATCCAAAATTTATTCAATTCATCTCATGAGGAAAAAATATATTAACTATACTTTCATCGAACAGGTCCTGGCTGAGCAGAAAATCATGAAAAAGAAGGTCCGGAAAGCGAAGAGATCGCTGAGACCGACTACAGGAGGAGCGATTGAAAGACTAGAGGCTCAAGTTTCGAAACTTCGAACAGACTTGTATTTAGAGAAAGTTCGCAAGACTTTCAAACAGCTCAACTCCAAGAACCCAAGCACTCAGAACCGACATGAAGAGTACCTCTTTGAGAAGCTCTGCGAGCATTGTAGGACTCCAGACCATGATGACCTGCTATTACTATGCGATATTTGTGATGATGCTTTTCACAGCTTTTGTTTAGTAAATAAGCTCATGTTTCTATTGAAATTGAACCTGAATATTATTTCTGAAGGATCCTATATTGGTAGAACTACCAGGTGAAGATGAAGAGTGGATCTGTCCTCCATGTTCGTTCCTTAAGGCGATGAAAGAGAAACAAGCTCGTAGTAAGGAGAGGCAAAGTACTCTGGATGAGCATTTTATGATTCCAGAGAATACTAATGTCAAAGTAAACCGAAACATGAGATATAGAAGAAAAAACTCTCTTATTTGTTTTAGAAATGTGGTAAATGCAACGAAGATATTCAAGAGATTGTTTTACAATCTGGATCAAAGAAAAAACCGAGCAAGCAGATCGTGAAAGAAATTTGCATTAAATGTCAGAACCAGTTTCACACCGACTGTTTCAATGAAAGAAAGGGCTCGATTTTATGCACAGACTGCGAAAATTTAGTGAAAAGTAATCACTAACTTCTCTTGCAACTAAATACCTTTTTTCAAATTCTCTTCCAGGCCGCACGCCCCAAACTGAAGCGACTTTATACGATTTCTTTAAAGTCAAACCTCATAAAATCCAAGAAGACTCTAACCAAGAGAGTTCAGAAACCACCCATTCGAAGAACTCCAAAGAGCCCGCTGAGGAGACAGGAAAACGAACCCCTGGCTCTACACCAAAACGTAAAAAAGGAGCGCGGCTACTGATCAAAAAAAAGAAACGAACTTTTCGCCTTCCAAAGATTTCCGAAGACCCTAAGGAACTACTCCATCAGAAATCACTGCTCGCAAGAGCCCTGATCACCAAGAATGTCACTTTTTCCGACGATCTTTGCTACAGCAACCCAGATTGCCCTCCCAGAGCTAACAACACTGAACTTGAACCTAATTTACAGGTTGCTAATCTTACTTTTTGTCTTTTTAACCAAATGAGAATAGAAAATGGATCCAGAAAATTTGGCAATATTCAGAAACTTCAAAGAAATGACTCGAAACGGAAACTATGCACCTCTCCATGTTGTAGAGGATAAGCAGCAAGGGTTTATCGTCCAAGCAGCCGAAGAAATCCCGAAATACACGCTAATCTGTGAATACGTTGGAGATGTCGATTTCGCCAGGAACCGACTCTTTGATAAAAGTGACAGTATCATGGACTTGCTTCGGACCAATCGGTCTTCAACGAGCCTTGTGGTATGTCCTGAGTCTGGGGGAAACATTGGGAGATTCCTATCTGGAATCAATAACTACAAAGACGATGCATATAAGCGTATCAATGTAAGAAATTACAATGGATTTAATGAGTTGAATTATTCTGTTTAAAAGGTGAGAAGTATACGTTTCAGTGTAGAGGGACAGGCGAGAGTGCTACTATACGCTTATAAAACAATTCAAAAGGGAGAAGTATTGTATTATGATTATAATGCTGGAGGATTCGATGAGTATCCTACTGAAAATTTCGTGTAAATCAAGTGTTGCTTGATGATTAGCTATTATATGAAATTTGCATAAGAAATTCTATGTCTTGACGAAGTCTTTTTTGATCGGAAAGTTTATTTTTTCTAACAACATTGATTAAATGTGATGTCTGGTTGGATAGGAATGACTGGGTATGAAAAATGCTTATGTGAAATGTGGAATTCTTTTTGTATTCGACGCTAAGACAACCAACCCAAAAGGAGACTAAAGCAGCCTGAAAATAAGCGAATTGATTTATGAATTAATTACTGAAATAAATTATTCAGTAATTTTCGGAAAGCTTATTGACGAAAAATTCGAAACAGTAAAGGGCGCAGTAATTCTTTCAAATTATACTTGTTTACAGCGCAGAGAAATTAAGGAAGATATTAGACGTTCAGGATGATGAATTGAGATGCAGCCAATCTTAAGGCAAAATGGAGTAGAGGGTAGATAGGAAAGTAGAAAAAGAGAACTCATTCGTAATGAGTTTGACCATGCAAATCTAAAGAGTTCTCCAAAATCTCTATTGCTTAAGTTATTTTCTTTATCTAATGAAGTTTAAACATCATTACACTTTGGTTTTTTGTTTTTTGTTTTTTGTCTTTGGTTTCACGGAATGACGAAATGATAGAATTTAGTTTTAATCTCCTGTTCAAAAAGCCCCTTAAGCTGCAGATTAATATTTTGGCTGATCCTCCACAAACAAAACAGTTTTAATCCGTTTTTTTTGTATCAGTAAAAGGACAAACCTGTCAACAAAATTTTTGCAATGTATGCTGAATCCTCTAAAATAATGTATCAATAATACTTTTTCATACATTGAACAAGTATCTCTGACTTCACAACAAGTTCGATTAATTAGCTGAATTAACAAGTACTACAGTAAATTAACCACAAAACATACTTTGACGTTAATTAGACTGCCCGAAAGTTTTCTCAATGCATCAGAAATGCGATTTTTGAAAGCTTTATCCAAGCAATCACCCAGAAGCTTTCCCTCTCGAGTTGAGCCAAGAGGACACCAACTCTAAAAAAAGGCGAGCTATTTTATATGATTCATCCTCAATAATCCATAAAATCTGATTGTTCTCTAAATTTCTTTCTTAAAGAAACTTAGTATTTTCTATGCTGTTATTCTGAATTCGGAATAATTGTTTTTACATCGCGATTAAAAAATTAGCAACTGAGCATTTTCCCACGCACTGGTCTTAATAATCTAAATTTTAAATTCTATCGAAAATTGTGTCTTGCTCGGATTCACGATTCCAAATGGCTTACTGCCAACATTTTTATACTCCCAATAAACAATCCAGCTACCCCGAACCCACCTTGCCCATCTTCGAAGACTTCCACAGCTTTAACTCAACAAACCTCTCACTCATCGAGCCTATCGGACAACCTCATAATCATCCAAGCACTCTGCGAGGAGAAAAACGAAAAAGAAATGGCACAAAAAAACTTAACATCAACAGCTCGAAATTCTCCCAGCAATTTTCAGGATCTCCTTTCGCTGGCAGCGAAAGCATCAACGGCATGTTCGATTCCACCGATGTCACGCATTCCTCGATCACAACAGAGTCTGTTGTCCAAAACAACACTGCTTATACCATCGAGCACCTCGACCTCGTCAATTTCAAAGCGAAACTTTGCCCTATAGCAGGCCAACATAATCACAAACACTGCCCCTTTTACCATAACTCAAAAGACCGCAAACGACCCGGAAACGCGTTTTCCTCAGAAATGTGCGAGAATGCCGAAAACCCAGAGAGCTGCCCTTTCGGCGACAAATGTCCTAAAGCCCACAATCGAGTTGAGCAGCTGTACAAGCCAGAAAAATACAAAACGAAGTTCTGCTCACATTACCCGAATAACTTGCATTTGTGTGAGTATGGCAGCTTCTGCTCATTCGCACACTCAGAAACCGATATCAATATCGAGTTGATTCATAACTATGAGTACGATGATGATTTTTACATGTTTCACTTCAAAACGGCCTGGTGTCCTTTCAATCTCACCCAGCACGATAAAGCGCTCTGCGTTTACGCGCATAATTGGCAAGACTACCGTCGAAAGCCGCAGCTCGCGAACTATGACCCGATTCCTTGTCCGAATTGGAAATCGACGGATTTTATCCTTAATTACGAGGACGGGTGTCCGAATAAGGAGAGGTGTACCAAATGCCACGGCTGGAAAGAATTGGAATACCATCCGCTGTTGTATAAGACACGTGCTTGTGGTAAGACCTGCTCGAAAGGCCGAGATTGTCCAAATTATCATGCGGTTTCCGAGAGAAGGTAAAACTTGAGATTTGTGTAAAGAATTGAGTTCACATTGTTTAGGGTAATCAATCAGAATATCATAAAGCGAATATTTCGAGTCGTGCCGCGAAATCGGATTGTCGAAGGGACGTTTAAAACCAGAATACTGAGTCAAAGTAGTTCGAATAAGGCAAGTTGTAACCAATCGGTTAACAAATCGCAGAATCACTTCCTTGATGACCAGCAATCGGTGGAAATTACTAAATATGGAAGCATGGTTGACCTGCTGTTTTCAAGCGAGAATAAACCGCAATCTTCAAATGATATTCCCAAATTCGAGTTAAACGTGAGGTAAACTAAGATTTTTGTTGGTTGAAGGATATGAAGCGATGTTAGGAATTGGATTGATGATTCCCAGACCGAGAAGGAGCAGAATCCGAAAAGATGCAACTCGTTTGATCTCCCCAGCTTCGACGAGATAAGGCACCTGAGAAAGAGCACAGAGGACCGCGTAAACTCATTTTTCTATTTAGATGAGCCAGAATTCGTCGAGAGCAAGAGAAAGTGGTCAGTACCTGACCAAGACCACGGGAGCAGTCGTCTGATCCAGCAGGGCTGTCATTGTTACCCGAACTCAACGCAGCGGCTGCCTTCGCAGATCCATGCTAGGGAACTTGAAGATGACACCGATTCTCTTGAAATCCCGGCTGAGATGGACAATCGGAATGACAACGACAGCAGCGATGGAAGCATCGACCTCGCCTTGCGGCAGAACCTCGAAAGGATCATCGATAGCGATGATATCTAAACCATCTTTTACCAGGAACCAACCCATACAGCGGCTAGTTTAGTTTGCTTCTTTGTTTTCTTCTGAGGATGAAGAAATAAAAGGAAAGCAAATTAAATAGTCCTTGAATGGGGAAACCAAACAACGCGCATTATAAGCTATTTGTCAATACCCAGGAAAGTACGAGAAAATCCGACTTTCTGAAAATCATGATTTTGGAAGCTAAGAGTAATTATCAGGCTTCGCCACGCATGTGATTACTAACTAAAACTAACTTGAACCTATTAAACAAAGGATAATTAACTATACTACTCTATTATAATAACTCTATTGAATTCGGCTTATTATTTTTGGCAAGACCGGTAGTTTCAGCTTTTGTTGTTCGCTCGAGACCTCTCCATACTTATTATTTTATGCTATCTGTAACAATTCATTTGACTTATATCGCTTTATAATCACTAGTGGATCTTCACACCTTTGGTTTGATCTCTCAAAAAATTTACTTCTTTTCTTATAAAAAATATCTATTGAGACTCCTCTGAAATAGGCAAGTAGGCCAGCAAGGGTATGATAATTATTTGAATATCTCTCTCTATTTTGTACTGTCCGAGTCATTGAGGCAATGCAATCTTGTTACATTGCATTGTGAGAGTTATTGAGTAATAATTCTAAAGATATAAATTAATATCTAAAGCTCATCTTGAGAAAATAGGCATGGAAGAATTCAACGATATATTAACCAAAACCCCCGTTGTTATTGATAATGTATGCTCAGCTTGCACAGACTACCGTTAATTTCCTTTGTCTAGGGTTCAGGCGAGATCAAAGCCGGGTTTGGTGGTGAAGAGCAGCCGAAAGCCATATTCTCCTCATAGTAATAATGAAAAATTCAACAGCATCCGTGACGCTTTTGTATCAGTATCGGCAGACCTAAGTATAAGAAAGTCATCCCGACAACATCAGACGCCGAAATGTACATTGGAGACGAAACTGTAGCTACTTTACAGGATAGACAGCTAATTTTCTCAAATGGATTAGGAAAAATTCAAAGGACTTCTCAAGTTGAAGTACCCAATGAGCCACGGAGTTGTAGAGAACTGGTCAGACATGGAAACCATTTGGAAAAGTGTATTTACGCGCCTAAAAACCACCCCAAAAGAAGTAATGCACCCGATCAGAGCTCCTTTAACAAAAATTCGGCACTCAGCATCCAGTTTTGCTCACAGAAGCTCCAATCAACCCTCAATCACATCGTCTTCAAATGGCAAAGATCTTTTTTGAAAGCATGAACACACCCGCTATTTTCATTGCTGTTCAAGCCGTTCTTTCTCTGTAAATTACTGCTTTCCCTGGAAACAGGCTAAAAACTCTATGAATGCTTAGTTACGCCAGCGGTCGGTTCACTGGAGTCGTGTTAGACTCGGGAGACGGTGTCACACATATCGTTCCGATGGTTGAGGGATATTCGATTAAACAAGGCGCGAACAGAATAGATCTCGGAGGAAGAGATGTAACTGAGCATTTACAACTTCTCCTGAGAAAATCAGGATATGGCTTCCATACCTCAGTAATTCACGAAGATGATCGTTTTTCCTTATGAGTTACACTATTGCTAAGGCCGAGTTGGAAGTCGTGAAGAAAATAAAAGAAAAATATTGCAGTTTAAGTGAATTTTCTCTTGATGAGAAGACTTTCGACGACCGCAAAAAGAATAAAACACCTTATCTCCTCCCGGATGGTTCAGTGATCGATTTGAGCTATGAAAAGACCCTGGCTCCCGAAATTTTGTTCTCTCCAGATAAAATCGGACTCGAATATCCTGGTAATTGATGCACTCCTTTTATGGTAGTATTTACAACTCTATACCGCTTGTAGGAGTGCATGAGTTGTTGGTTAGCACAATAAAAAAATGTGATCTTGACTTGCGAAGAACTCTTTATTCTGAAATCGTGCTGGCTGGTGGTAATACGCTCTTGACCAACTTCCCAGACAGGTTGTTGAATGAAACGAGAAAGATCGCGCCAAAAGATGTGAAGGTATAGGATCATTTGATTTTGATGGTGAAATCTAAAATACGGCGATTAGTTGAAAATTTATGCTCCGCTGGAGAGAAAATTGAGCTGCTGGGTTGGAGGTGCTATTTTGAGTAGTTTGCCGACGTTCAAGAAGATGTGGATTACGAAGAAGGTATGGCATTTTGCGAAATAGTGTGGTTAATGGCAATTAATTAGGAATTCGAAGAGGAAGGTGAGCGTATTCTGCTGATAAAATCACTGTAGAGTTAAGAAAATGGGTTATTGCTTTCTGGCGAAGTTTGAAATATCTATATGAATGAATTTGAAAACGGTGATATAAGAAACTCGATGGTTGAGATACATAATAAACGTATGTCGAAATGGATAATCATGAGCCTAGTGTTTGAAAAGCTATAAAATCGTGCGAATTTTTGTCTGAATTTTGTTGGAGAGTTTTGAGGATAGATTTAATAATGTCGAATGAGTGAATTTACGAACCATTTCATCCACAGCCAAGTAGGCGAAGTAAATTGTAACTATATTAATGTACAATATTCTGTTGAAATCGAAAAATTATGTAGTATTCTCTGCACTATTTAGGACATCGATGGTAATATGATCTCATATTTATCTTTGGTATGAATTATCTATGGAGTATACTATTCAACAGCAGCAGCGTATATTTTTCCATATGAAGATTTGCGTGAACTTCATTTTCTAAATGCTAATGGCTTGCATAACTTGTCGAAGTAACTTTTCCAGAAATAGTTTGCATCTAGTCATCCTTTCTTATTGAATTCAGCGTCTACTATGAGATATTTACTGCAAAATTGAAGAATCTCTTCTCAATCCTCGAAAATAGCATTCCATCCGCTTGATTAAAACTACAAAGGCACCGCATATCATCTTAATTGTTTGTCTTGAGCCATATTCGCGCCAAAAAGCGGGGTCGGTTTGGCGCTACATTTTAAAATTTGACTCTGCTCACTTTATTTACAGAAACCGGATTTTAGATTTATTGAAGAATAAACATATCTTTTAACAAGCACATCTCGTCCACCAAAGCCATGGTAATAGACAATATTTTCTTTCCATTGTACTCAAAACTTCAATTTAACACTCAAATAGGAACTCAGAAGATCAACACGCAATATTAAACCCAAAACGTAATTTTCACCCAGCCTAATTAGTATCTATAACTTTCTTGTTAGCTACGCCGAAGTAAGCGATGATGAAGAGAAGCCTCGCTCAAAGAGAGTCAAGGTCGATGATGAGGTGATTAATTCATTTGATCCAATATTCTTATTTTCAATTCGCTCTCAGAATTTTTCACTTAGCTTAGCTGAGAGTGTAAAGCAGTCGAAGCGTTCTCGTAGAAAGAGCCAACTCTATAGCAATTACGAGCTCGATTCAGACTTTGATTCGGATTATGACGATGGCTATGGACGAAGAGGCAAAGGAGGCAGAAGAAAAAAGTCGTCCTCTCGCAAGCTCAAAGCTCAAGTGTAAAAAATTTCGTGACTTTCCGTTGAATTTTTTTTATTGTGGGTTTAGTGTTCAATGCAAAATTGAGCATGTTCTTCAATGGAAGCGTGAAATTGTGGTGAAAGCAATCAATAAAACCAGCAAAGCCTACAAGTAAAACCCCTCATCTCTCGGAACGAGTATCCTGATTTATGCAAGGTGCGTGACTACCCCGAAAATCGTGGACACTCAACTAAGAGACTACGCGCAGAATCTCCAAGCGCTATTTATAAATATAAGATGGAAAACGCCATTTAATAACAAAGGCATCGGAATCGAGGAATTTGTATACTTGCCTTTCTGTTCTGCGGAGAAACTGAACTAATTTTTTCGTAATTTAGAAAAAGATAAACTTAGACAGGAAATTGATGAAGAACGGAATCGTTTTCATCTGGTCTGAGAAGGAGCTCCTTTGGGAAATCATGAAAGTGATGGAAAAGAAAGAGTTTGTATACGTAGAAAATTTCGCGATGATTCTCCTCGATCCATCAAAAGTCATTGGCGAGAAGCAGCCTGTCCAAGCTGTGAGTGCCACAGCTGAGAAAGTTGCTGTTAATGCCAAGAATACCGGCAAAACTAGTGCAGGTCGAGGCAATTCGAAGGGAAAGAAGGAACAATACGCTGACAGCATGTCCTCTGAGAGCGACACTACGTCCCATACTGCGAATCAAATAGACGCTGAGTCTGAAAAGACGAGGGCGGAAGAAGAGAAAATGTTTTTTGAGCAATTGCCAAAGCATCCTAACCTTGAGGCTAATGACCTGTTCCTGAACGGTGAATCAGACTATTTCAAAAAATCGAAGAAGGTGCTGCTTATGTTCCGAAAAATCGTTGAGGGAAAGGACAACAAGCTCGAACTTAGACATCAGAGAACCTCTGATGTGTTCTTCACCACGATCAATCGCAATGATCCTTATGGTAAACTTCTATTGTTTATGAGAGAATGAAATTTGATTGCGAATTATTGCTCATTAGAGCTTGATATAGAAACAAAGGAAGCTGTTTATAAGATGATAGAAACACTGTTGCCGAAAGCTGCCTACGATGAGAGTGAAGGGAAAGGGAAGTTCAAAATGATGGAATTGTAAATTTTTTTCAATTTCGTTAAAGTGTGACATGATGGCGTATCTAGGTGGGCTGATGAGGAGAGGCCAAGAGAGGGATGGGTCAGCATTTGCGAAAAGCCAAAATCTTTATAAAAGTGATATATAATTGTAGGCCACTTTCATTGTCATTTTTGAGAAAATATTGTTCCGTAATGTTGTGATTAGATGATTGTGTGATTTGTGTAAGGAACACCAATGATTATCAATGCATCTGATTGCGCTTTCATCTGAGGAATTTTACAATTTCAATAGTATATCTCGCTAAAACATGGCAAATGAACAACCATTATGTTTATTTATAATTACACTATTATCCAGGGTCTTTGGCTTTGTGATAAGCTCATTTTGTTATCAGTAAAGGACTCTGCATGAGATATCGAATTCTATGAGGTGAAAATTGTATTGGTAATCAAACTCGAGCAGGATTGAATGTCTTCTAATATGACACTATAGAATAAATTACTTAGTTTGTCATAAAATAAATTCTGTTTAAGCAAGTTTAAAAGCAAATGAGCGCAAGGATTCTATCAGTAATCGAAACCAAAATGAAAATCTGTGATTATATTGCTGCAATTGCTGGATTGACTGGGTCGGCTATTATGATCATCGAAGTATATCTATCTTTCATTTTATCCGAGCAACTCACCTTTCAGAGCTCACTTTATTACGAGAATGTCTCAGAAACTCTTTCAAGCACTTTCGCCTGCTTGCAATCAACAAAAAATAACTTTCGAACCTGCCACCTCCCAACAGTAACCTCTTCCTTCCACATAACCTGAAGAATTCCTTTATATTTGCCCTTTTCAAGAACAATATTACAGAAACACCATATGAATCATTCCTACGCGCGCTCGTGAGCTTAGGAACGATTATTGTAGGTAACAAAGCAGTTTTTAGCACTTACTTAACAAGTATTGATACAATCAATCGAAGAGGTGTTTCTCGTCTTAAGATACTCGATTTATATCAGACACTTGAAGGTCCGACAGGAGATAAGGAGGAATCGTAAGCTTTTTCTCTGCAGATTGAAATGTTTTTACTCTAAATCCATCGGATAGAGACGTTATGTAATTCGAGGTTCAAATGGCTATTGCTAATTGAAATGCTCTACATCGCAATGCATCTTCCTCCTTACGTCAATTATACGTGGATAGGAATCCAGCAAGGAAATCAATTGACATATACGTAATTAACCATTTTCTTTCATATATATATTGACTGGCGATGGTTATAGGCTGGATACTCTCTTTACTACAGTATTAGTCTTTCGAGTATATTTGCTGTTTAGAGTGGTTTCAGTTTATTCAAAGTGGAACAGCGACAAGGTGGCTGAAGTTTGGTCAGTTATCTGTCTTTTTCCCTCGCAAAAATAACAACTTCTCGCTTTTTAGCAATGAAAATGGCTGTGAAGGAGGACCTCAGTTTGCATTTAAAGCAGAAGTTAAAACAAGGCCGTACATGATCACCGTAGTCAGTATGGCGATTTTCATATTTTCTCTCGGCTTTCTCTTAAAATTGCTGGAAGAGTAAGCAAACCTTTTCAAAGCCTAAGTGCGTTACACTCTTTTTCTTTTATTCAGGCCTTATGAATACGTGTCAGGGCTTGACTGGGATTACGTATGGAATGGATTATGGTGTGTCATCGCTTTAATGACTACTGTTGGATACGGAGATTTTTATCCTAAAACGCATCTTGGAAGAACAGTCGCTGTGATTGC
>ENA-UOTX01000994-UOTX01000994.1-compost-metagenome-genome-assembly--contig:-NODE-994-length-24854-cov-17.341204_pt1 | contig 24854 bp, 15 predicted proteins | sample MGYA00238143_ERZ746982 | MGnify/ENA primary metagenome ERZ746982 (study PRJEB28758, sample SAMN06268862) | compost metagenome | isolation source: single cell | place: USA: California, Emeryville, Joint... | reverse complement strand
TTTCGTGGCAGTCTTTGCAGTAAATCCCGTCAACGAAGAAACTGTCGACATTATCACAAGCAAGACAAGTCCTGTTTCCTACGTAGTAGTGGGGGTACTCATGAGCTGGGCTGCTAAAAGGATAGCACGTTAGGCAGTCCGTAGCCTCAGTTCCATCACAAGTCTTGCACGTGTTGTGGCAAAGCTTGCAATAGGGCGAACTTTGGAAATATCCATCTTCAAGACATGGTATACAACTGCCGTTATTATCGAAAAGATACCTGTAGTCGTAGCATGCAGTACAGTTGGTTGCATGCGTGTCATTACACCTTCGACAGGAATTATCGCAAAGCTTACAATACGTATCTTCTCTGAAATAGCCGTCATAATCGCACTCTACACAACTATGATTTGTCTCAAGAAGATATTTATCTGAATAACACTCTGTACAATTCTCGTCAGTAGTGTCTGTACAATGCTTGCAGCTTGAATCGCATTTCACACATGTTGTTTCCACGGGAGAGTAGCCATCTTCGTTACAAACCGTACAGGAGCTGTTAGCGAGAACGAGCCACCTGTTCTCATGGCAAGCGATACACGACGTATTAGTGTTATTTGTACATCGCCTACAGTCATCATGGCATTCTTCGCAAGTTTTAGGGTCCGATTCATGATTGATATAATAATCGTCAACATCGCAAGTAACGCAAGTGTGATTCCACAGCACGAGATATTCGCCATCCTTACATGAGGTGCATTTTGCGGCTGTATCAATACAAGTTTTGCAATTGTCGTCGCAAAGATCGCAGTTGGCTCCATTGACGAAATATCCTTCCGCAGTACAGGGGTTACAGGTATTGTTACTCGTGATCAGATAAGAACTATTTTCTAAATAGCAGGCAGTACAGTTTGTTTCCTGAGTGTCAGAGCACCTTCTGCAGGTATCATGGCATTTAGTGCAGTTATCACCCATTGGAGAGTATCCATCAGCACTGCAGTCAACACAACTGTGGTTCGTACTAAAATAATAGAAATTGGGTTTGCATGCTTGACACTCTGTTGCGGATGGCCCAGAGCACAATCTACAGGTTTCGTTACAAGGAGTACAATAGGTACCGTTGATAAAAAATTCATCGACGTTACATTCGACGCATGTTTTGTTTAAATCAACGAGGTATTTATAATCAAAACAACTGGTGCAATTACTTGCTGATCCGAAACAGGACTTGCAATTTGAACTGCAGTCCTCACAATATAATCCGTTAACGAACACACCGTCGATGTCACAAGGGTTGCAGCTATGGTTCGAATCTATAAGATATGTTAAGTCATAGCAAGCAGTACATCCTTTGTCTGTAGTATCTGAACAATGTTTGCAAGAAGAATGACATTTCACGCAGTCGGTTCCTATCGGGGAGTATCCATCCACCGTGCATTCCACACAGGTTTTATTACCAGGAACTTCGTTTATAAAGTAACGTTCACCTGTCTTGCAAGCTAGACAATCGGTACTGCTTGCTGATGAGCACCTTCTGCAAATAGAAGAACATTGTTTACAGTAAAGTCCATCCTGGAAGTAATCATCGACATTGCAAGTCATACAGGTTTGATTTGAACTCACAAAAAAATAACCAGATTTGCAGGTCTGGCATTTTGGCGGATGTGTGTCGCACGTCTGGCACGTTGAATCACAGAGACTGCAATTCCCTCCGTTTCTGTAGTAACCGGCTTGGACACATGAGGTGCAAGAAGTATTACTTGAAACAAAATAATTCGTGCCCAAGTAGCAAGATTCGCATTGACCAGCACCAACGCCTCTACATGAGGCACAGGATGTATCACATTTAATACATTTTCCACTAACGACTGAATATCCAATTTCGTTACAATAAACGCAGGAATGATTGTTCTCAAGGATATATTTACCTGGATCACAGCTTAGACAGTTCGTATTCAGAATTCCATTGCAAGTTAAGCAGTTGGTATGACAAGGAGTGCAATAAGGTGGATTCTGGAAAAACCTCTCTACGGTACAAGTGACACAAGTCGCAGAAGATTGATTAAGAAAGTTGCCCGAAGGGCACGTAAGGCAATTCGATGCGGAAGTCGCGCAAGTGGCGCAGTTACTGCTGCACTGAGTGCAGTTATTATTAGTGTTGACGAACCAACCAGCTTCTGTGCATGGGACGCAGCTGGTATTGCTCAGGAAGAAATAATTTGTTGGATTATAGCAAGACTGGCAACCAGTTGCACCATTATTTACGCATGTTTTGCAAGTAATATGGCATTTAATGCAGTTAGAACCGCTGATAGAAAACCCATCACCAGTGCAAGCTACACAAGAGTTGTCTAAAGTTAACAAATAGGTTGTTGGTGGGCACGTAAGACAGTCGGTTTGTAGTGGACCGTCGCAAGTGGCACAGGAGGGATGGCAGATGGTACAAGTCTTATCGGCTGCTGTATAGAAATAGTTGGAAATACATGAAAGGCAATTTGTGGGACCCAGACCTGAGCATGTTGCGCAGCCGGTGTAGCACGGTTCGCAAGTGTGAGTAGCTGCAACATAAACGCGTGTGTTATCCAAGCAAGATAGACAATCATTAGAAGTTCCACCCTGGCAAGTGGCACAAGGAGCAGTGCAAGGTGTACAGGTTCCTGCGTTGACATAATAGGCATTGCTGATACAGGATTGGCAGTTACCATTGCCTGCGGTAGTACATGTTGCACAAGGACTATCGCATAGAGTACAGGTATAAGCGATAGCATTGTAGTAACGATCTGCATTACATGATAAGCAATTAGTAGCTGTTCCGACGCAAGTGGCGCAAGACGAATCACAAGGGTCACAAGTATTAGAGACAGTGTTCAGATAATATCCATTAAGACAGCTTAAACAAATCGAGGAACTGGAGCATGTAACACATGGAGAAGTACAAGGTGTACAGGTTCCCGCGTTGACATAATATGCAGTGCTAATGCAAGATAGGCAATTCCCATTGCCAGCAGCTGTACATGTTGCACAAGGACTAATGCATGGAGTACAGGTATGAGCGGTAGCATCATAGTAACTATCTGGGTAGCATGAATCGCAGTCAGTAGCTGTAGTTCCACTGCACGTGGCGCAGGAAGGGTCACACTGAGCGTTTGTAGAAGCAAAAAAGAAAACAATTAATGCAGTTTGAGCGAGCAGAGTTCTGAAAGTCAGACTCATTTTATTTGTTTGGTAAATTAATTTATATATAATAAAAAAAAAAGCCCGGCTTGAATATAATTCAGTTAATTTCGTCATCTAATGCACCCATATATTTATTCTTTTAAAGTATATTTGATTCCAGTTTTGTAAATGTTAACGAAAAAATTAACAAATCTGGAAAATTCTTATGTGCATCTAGAGAAAGAGTCCTAAGGTGAATCAAGTGACATCATTGTAGAAAATTCAGCCGCATTACTAAATTGCTCATAGCAGTCTCTTGAAGAAAATATTTATTTATTTGGATCAAAAAACTCTGCTGATGCAACTAAATACTCTTCCATTTCTTTAAAAAAAAACAACCGTTCTCCGCATAGTTAGGAACTCCGTCATCAGCTTAATCATTTCACTTATTCTAGCAGCAATAAGGTTATTGGTAGTTTCACAGAGCTTTAAATAGTGTAATTTGCGCATTAACTCAGTTTAGAAGCCTTTAGTTCCTAGAGTGCAACCTGCAATTCGTTGAACTCGAAAAAGAGCCTCAGACGCACCTTTGTCCCTCGGAATCTTGAGTTTACAATGAAATTAGATGAAGCAAAAAGTTCGCTATTAAATAATTAACTGAACGTATTCCTTTTTAACATTTTTTCAATGAAGTATTAATGTATTTTAAGTTGAGATTACGACGTCATGATTCAGTTTATTTTGGAAAAAAGAGTTGAGATTACGTGCTAATCAAACTTTTAATTTACATCCAAGATACGGTAATTCCAGAAGGAGACCTCAATCTAACCTTCGAAACAGTTGCTTCTAATCAGTCTTCATTCACGTCTATCTATATCTACTCACATAAGTTTAGAGTTTTCATTCGGTTATTCTGAACTTTTTAACAAATTTCAGTATCGATGGCTGACTCTAAATAACGGAATGCCGCTTTTTCCTTTCGATATAGAGACTTACAAATCACTTGCTTGAGGATCCCTGGCTTCCTAATAAAATATAAATGATTCGAAAATGATTCAGAGTTGATGCTGAGAAAGTAATCATGGTAACAAAAAAATTCAATAGGCTGCTTGATAACAGAATTATGAACCCATGTTTCACAGATAATCATATTCTAAAGATAATCAGACTGTCACCACTTCTTATTTAATACTTTAGATGCTATTATGATCATTTCTCCAATGTAAAATAAATCTACAACAATATAATGATATAACCCTCAGGCCAGTTACTTGACGAGTTTATCAGGGACATGTTATCAATGAAAACCTTCCATAAAGAAGAGCAGGAGAACTTTTTATGATCTTGGCTTTCGAATTTTGCTTAAAATATTTTCAGAAGCTGTTGTTAGGAAGAGTGTTTAAGCAATCATCACCAAAGGGCTGATGAAAACAAAATCAAGGACTTATACTGCTGCATAAAGCTTTATTTGTAGATCCCTTTGATCGATAACTTAGTTTTCCTTCAGATCCAAATTTATTTTGCACATCTTCTTGGGCTTTCTCTTCTCGCATCATATAAAATTCTCTTGATTTTGATAAATGTACTCGTTCATTCGGATATTGAAAAAATACCAACACTGCTGATAGAGGACGATCGAAGACAATCCAATCCATTTTTTGTAGCAAACAAACAAAATTTCAAAACAACAATTAAAATAGGCTTACCTTATTAGCATTACCATGCAAAATCAAGGAACTTATCCCGATCAATCTTCCAACACACAGCAAGGCAGTGGAAATCAACAGGGACAATATCCCCCACAGGAAGGGCCTTATATGCAACCCACTAACTCTTACGAAAATCCAACCTATCTGGCATTTCCTGGAAATTATGGAAAGTACTTCCCTCCACAACAGCAACCTCTTTCAACTCAACCGCCTCAACCAGAATCAAAAACCACTCCCACTGCAACATTATCCTCAGGTACTCCCAGTAACCTCCCAGAAGAAACCAAAATTTCTGCAGAAAATCTTCCAAATGTGAAACAAGATACAAACACTGAGCAAGAGAAACCTGAACAGAAAGCAGAAGTCCCCGAGCAAAAAGTTTCAGAATCGAAAACGCAAACAGATAAGGCTCCTGAGATCCCGCCTCGTCGCCAGAATGAAATATATTCTCATTATAGCGGGAGAAAGCAAGTTTATGACAACGTGATGAAGGATCTCAATGATCCTGAGAAAGCAACGATATATTCAAACGTTTGGGCAGCTATGAAATATTTAGGCGTGAAATACGTCAAAGATTTGGAGGAATCTGCGAAAAAATATTTTCCTGTGGAACCACAGACAAATCTGTACCATCCTTATAATAATACGAGGAGTAATCAGGACAGCTCTCGATACTCGCAAGGCAGATATTACCAAAACCAAAGCGACCGAAGGTCTCCAAATAGGTACTAAGAGTATTATACGTATCCTATGTGAATCTGTATCTTGTACTTCCATGTTTAAATGAAGAGATGAGAAGTTTGGTGTTTTTGGGTAATCATGTGTTATCATTCATAGCTTTGAATACAATTCAAGAAGAAGAACAACAACAAAAAGAGGCTATCACTCTCTTCAAAGTTAGGTTAAGTTCTTAAAGTTAGCATTAAAGCTTTTCCTTTGCAATTGATAGCTGAGGTTTCTAGTTTATTCAACAGGGAGGAAAGAATATATAATTCAATTCCAAATGAGTCTCAAATTTGCATTTCTTCTAGCAAAGAATTTACAAATTGCCTGCTCTCTGTGATAATGACAGAAAAATTATCTACAAACAAATCACAATATGATTTTCCATCATTGTATAGACTATGACGGCTTCTGCTTTTCTTTAAACATATTGATGAGCTTGTCTCCATTGATGATGCTCGTTGTTGCGATGATTATTTCTCGATCTTTATATTCAAGTAACAATAAGTTCAAAAGCCAAAATTATTCTATTACTGTAAGCTTTAGCGAGGTATCGAATAGCTCCGATTTCAGCATAAGTAATGCCACCGATAAAAAACACCACAATTGCTCGTTTCCTTCCCATGTTATAAATCTCCGACCCAATTTTTTCATCGTAAATAATCGAACCTGGAAGCATCCAGAGCGCTTTTGAAGATTGTTAACAAAGACGTTTAGATTTTATCTCAAATACCTGGATTAATGTTTTGCCATCCGCTTTTTTCAAAAAGCTTTTCCAGGAGTCGCACTCTTTCATAAAAATCATTGAATAAGACGAAAAGTTCCTAGACCCAAATTACAAGATCGAGCAATAGCCATCATAAGCATAAGCAGCGTCGTTTGGAGGGTTTAATTTCACTTCGACGTTCACTAAATTTAACTCCTAAGAGCAAAAGTAGGAAGTTTAAACACATTTGCTCAAGTAAGAGTAATGTAACTCTATTTATTTCGAACCAGATGTCTCTTCCCGTATCCTTCTTTAACAACTCCGCTTTCTCGAGATTGCTCAGCAATAGCATCTGATCGAAGCCATAAACCTGAAGTATTTCTTTTTTTATATAGTCGAGAGTCGATGCGTTTAATCCAGTTTCCACCTGCGATTTCAAGCACAGCAGCCTGAGAATCTTTTCTAATTTGGCTTTTTTGGAGATGAGATATTCCAAATAGTCTAACGTTTCAGCACTTTTTCTATTGTCCATTATTCCTGAAAATAGATAAGATTCAATACTGGATCTCAACGGAGATACCTTGCTCAGTTTTGATGCTTAAATAATGGGAGGGCTTAGACATAGCCTCAGTTAAATAATATTGAATCGCTCTATCTATGTGATTAAATGAGTAATGATGATTCAGAGTGTGAGGTAAGTACGATCTGTCACTAAAGGCGATTCTTTTTGAACTTGGCTTGTAATAGTCAGAACTTTATTGAGTTTGGAAATATCTTTGTCACTTGCTTTTGCTTGCTAAAAAGATGTTAGCGGTTGAAATTAAAATTATTTGAAAGATACTTCTGTCAATTCCTGGACACGTTTCCAGCGCTCTTCCAATTTTTCCCAAGCTTCGACACTATGCATATCCTTTATTTCTTGATACACGAAATCTGTTTCGAGGACCATTGTCATCTTCTTTGCCTCTTTTTCTTTTTCTTCTTCAGCTGTTTCTGCTTCGCCAATCCGTAAAATTGTTGAATTCACACTCACCATATCTAACAGGATTATGAGCTCATAATCACACCTGAAATGTTTCTACTGTTTTTGATTCCAAATGTTTCGTCAAGAATCCCGGAGTAAGTGAACTGCGTCATCAAAGGTGTTATAAAATCCACATTTCGATCCAGCAGCACTACAGCTCCAATTTTCCCAGGCGTTGTGTCTTCATCTCCTTCGGTTCGAGCCAAAGCTTCATTTTCTAAATTTAACAGAATTTCTATTGTCGCCTTTACAATCAAGAGATGAGACTCAAACAACTGTTTGTTTAACTCACCCTAGCAGAAGTCCCTTTGCCAATAACATGAGGGATATATCCGTAGATCGCCTGCATTCTTTGTATAGCCTCAGCGATAAAAACTAATGATGAAGTGTCCTCTTCGAGGTATAACTCTCTTGGAACTTCATCCATTTGCATGCTAAGCAAACCCTCTTCAATGGGAATCAGGTCGAAATTGAAATTGATTGTATTGATATCTTGATACACTCCCTCTCTCTCAAGAGCCTCTTTGCAAATGACCGTTCTCCTCGGCGTGAAAATAATGTAGTAATTCTTGTTTTCCTTGTTCATTTTGTTTGTATTTATGATTTTGGCTATCCGCTGCATCATAAAGACCGTAGGCGCGGTTAGAAATATCACATTTTTTTCCTCGCAACTAAAGCTCTGGAGTAGATTTTTTGTGAGGAAGCAAGAAAAATTACATCAGAGTCTGCAAGACAGAGCTCTAAGGCGAGCGAGCGGATATCTTCTTTCTTTGGAAAGAGATAAGTAAATTTCAGCTCGAGACTGTGATCGAGGAGCAGGATCCTGTCGGCTGGAAACTTTGATAAATCGATCGGGAAAACAGAGACAGAAGAATTACATTTCCGACAATGTTTTTAAATTTTTCAACGAGATATTCTTTGTAAAGTGCAGTGTTGATAAGTGGCTCCTTGGATTGCGGGATTGACGTTGAAAAAGATTCCATGATATGATTTCTTCCGGACAGGAAATAAAAAATTAAATGCAATATTTTCCAAAAATACGGATTTATTCGAAAGTTAATTTCTGAAATTTGCTACTATGCCTCAGCCTTCATAATGGTGCAATGAGACATTGTTATTTAAATTTCATAGCTTCTTGTAGATGACTGGATTTATCACCTGTAATCTCCTACTTCTTAAGTTGCATTAATCTGCGCATTTATGAGAAGAATCCATAATGAGGTTTATTTATTTGTGAAATCCAGTTTTATCCCGAAACAGTAGCTCTCACTACGTAATTCAATAGATCTATTACTTTCGATATTCAGTTAAATTTCCCTTAATATCAGACAAGACACTAAGTTCTGGAATCATAGAACGCGCTGATTAATTTATCGCCGTTCGTGATACTTGTTGTAGCAATAAGAATCTCACGGTCTGATTGGTAAGCGATTAGGTATTAGATGGAATGAATGATTACTGTAAGTTTTTGCGAGGTATCTGATAGCGGCTATTTCACCGTAAGTAATTCCTCCGATGAAAAATAGAACGATCGCCTGCTTTCGGCCCATGTTGGCGATATCAATGGCAGCTTGATCATCATATATGGTCGTTCCTTCCAACATATTCAGAACTATGCAGGATTACATTAAATCGCTTGAGGAATTAGATACCGTCTTGAATCGGCTTCCAGCCACCTTTCTGAAGCAATCTTTCTGTGAGTCTCACACTAGCAACAATGATTTAATAAATGAAATAAAAAGATAATCGTACAGAATAGGGCAGTAGCCATCATATGCGTAAGCAGCATCGTTAGGGGTTGCGATGTCGACTTCAGTATTAATAAGCTTCAGTTGCTATGGGGGAAAAAATGGACGTTAATGATAAATTTGTTTTATTTTTCAAGCAATTCTACCTTATCGAGATTCTTCCAATTGCTTTTGCCGGCTTCTCGCTTTAAAAGCCCGACTTTCTCGAGGCTGTTCAAAGTAAGTATATTTTCGAATCCATAAACGTGGAGAATTTCTCTTTTGAACGCATCCAAGATTGGAATTCTGAGACCATTCTCAATTTGCGACTGTAAGCAGAGAATACGAAGGACCTTCTCCATTTTCACGCCTTTGGCTATTAATACGTTGATGTAGTCTTGAACTTCATTGGAGTTCACACAATCCAATACACCTAATTTAGTTGGAGCGAGTTGGGTTAATAATTTTAATGTGATAGTGATATTATAATTACTCTGTTCAGCTTTAATGCTGAAAAAATATGAAGGCTTCGCAGTAATCTGTCTGAAATGCTCGCGAATAGAAATATCTGTATTGATATTAGCACATCAAACAATATTTTGGAGGTTTACGGTTTGAAATGAGAGGAAATTCTTTCTGAATGCGACTGGTGGTGGCTAGCACTTCCTGAATCTTGGACAAATCTTTCTCTTGCTTATTGATTTTCTATCAGAGGAGAACCATATTTAAACGTGCTACAAGAAAGATGCTTTACTCCTTTCAGTTCTTGAACCTTTTGTAATCGCTTTTCGAGTTTCTCCATGACAGCAGCGTTGTGCAAATCTTTAATTTCATTGTACACAAGATCATTTCCAAGCATTATATTTTTCTTGGAAGGTAAGTCTTTTTTAGATGTTTTCTCCTCTCCTTTTGATTCTTCAATCTGAACGATTTTCGTATCAATCGTCACCATATCTGAAGTATTTTAATTAGGTATGTGCTTGAAACAAAAGTACTGTTTTTTATGCCAAAGCACTCGTCCATGAAGCCGGCGTACGTGAATTGAGACATCAACGGCGTGATAAAATCAACATTTCGATCAAAAATAACCAAGCAACCGATATCACCAGCCTTCTGCTGTGGCTGCTGTTGGTCCCCGCTGCCAGAGGCTCCTCCCTCTTGTTTTGGCTGATTCTCAGCATCGAAATTCCTCAAAATTTCCAAAATCATCTACAAAAGCATAATTGCAGCCCAATTGCATAGAGAAAAGAAACCCACCTTTGCAGAGTATCCCTTTCCAATAATGTGAGGAATGCGCCCGAACACCAGCTGCAGTCTTTGAATTGATTCAGCGACATAAATCAGAGATGAAGTGTCAAGATCAAGGTAAAGATCTTTCGGAATCTTATCCATCTGCATACTTAGCAGGTCATCTTCAATTGGGATCAAATCGAAGTTGAAATCAATGAGGTTGATATCCGCGAACACGCCTTCTCTTTCTAAAGCTTCACGGGCAAGGAAAGTCCTTCTTGGAGAGCAAATGACGTAGTAGCTTTTATCATCTTTGTTGTATTTGTTATTCTTGATAATCTTTGCGATGCGACGCATCATGAAGACTGTTGGACTAGTCAGAAAAATAAAAATTTTCTCGGGTAGTTGGACTTCCTGTGCAAAAATAAATATTAGGAAATCAGTCGGGTGAAATGAAAATAACATCTGAATCGCAAAACCGCAGGTCGAGAGCCATGGAGCGTAGTTCATCTCTTTTGGAGAATAGGGAAGTGAAGGCCATTTCTAGGGCCGGGTCCAGTAGCATAACCCTGCCTGTAGGAATCTGTGGATTTTAATGAGAATGGAATCGAAAGGAAAGTTGGGTACGTTCTCGATGATTCCTTTGAATTTCTGGATTAGATGCTCCTTGAAGATGCTGGTGTCGATAAGAGGCTCGTTGTTCTCTGTGTTGGTTTTTTCGGGCTCCATTTATAAGATGCTAAATACTTCAGTATGCAGATAAAAAATTAAAAAGTTTATATCTAAGATCCTTGATACCATCTTAGAGTATGCTTTTTTCCACGACATAGAACTCGATGTTATGGAAATCGCCTATGTCGAGAAATTTTCGATATCGGTTTACATTTGTGATCATTGCAAGCTATTATTGAATAATAGTATGAACAATTATAGTTTTTGTACTTGTGTATGAGACTCCAGTGCAAGAAAAAATATTTTTCCAAGCAACGCTTGGTTTTAGAGCACATATGAGCTTTTTCTTAGAGACCGGCAATAAAGATGTATGAAAAATATAGAAATTTGGGAAATCAATGTTAAATTGAATAATATATATTGAAAAAGGATACCATATTAGCGGGCTATTTCGATGATTTGAGACTGCAAACAAACAAATTACTGTGTATTATAATCTGCACCAATGAAACTTACAACAGCTTTAGGTAGAATATTTCTCAAACTTGATTCAGGGAAGATCTAAAAATTAAAGGAAAATAGCACTCAGCATGCCCTTTGAATTGGAGTTATCAATTTAAGCTTTCAATTTCGAAATGAATTTCGCAACGATGTAACAATCAAATTCAATATAGAGATGATGGATGATACTTGAATATCCATAACGCAGCGAACATCAATTGATAACAATAACTTTGTGCACTTACAAGAATAATTTTATGCAAGTTCAGGTCTCACAAAAGCATCATCAGTTGGAGTCATGATGTCCTTAGAGTTCAAAATAGGGAGCCAATCTTTATTCTTTGCCATCTTCAGTCTGAAGAGTTCTTTTGCTGCACTTCTGCCCTCGTTAAAGCAATAAAAGTAGGCGATGATGCCAATAACACCGAGCACAACTGCTCCGACAAGGACCGAGTAAAGAGCTTTAGTGAGTCTCTGGACTCTATGGAAGTTCATGGCTGAAACTGAATCAAGTTTAGGCAGTTCCTTTGGGTCGACGAATTTGTATCCTCCTTCCACGAAGTTCTTCAAAGCTGCAACGTTTCTCGCACCGAGGTACTCGTACATTTTACCATCAACGAACAAAAAGACGGTTGGATAGCCAACAACTCCAAAGGAGTCCTGGAGATAAGTTTCTACAGTACTATGATAATTCAGATAAGTAAGAGAGATGAAAAAGCATAGTTTACGCATCGACATCAGCAACAGTGACTGATTTTGGGGCCTCCTTGGCGAATTTTTCGTAGGTTGGGCGGAATGCCATGCAATGTGGGCACCAAGGAGCGTAGAACAGCATGACGACTTTTTCTTGGTTATAGGTTTTTTGAACGATATTGTTTTCATTCACATGAACGACTTTGCTGTCTGGTGGTGACTCGATTCCCTCGGTTGAGGTTGAGGTTGAGGTTAAGGTTAAGGTTGTGCTTGTGATTGCAGATGAGGTACCGAGATTGGTTGAAGCCTCCAGTGCAAATGAAGAGGCAATAAGGAGGGAAGCGATCAAGAAAAGTGTTTTCATTGTCAGTTTTTAAATGAGAAAATTTTAGGTTTATAAGCTTATAATCGTTTTTGAAATAGCCAGCGATTCAGCCGTTTTCGTTCCAAAAAACCCTTAATCATCTGTTTTCCTAACCGCTCCCAGACTCGAAATTCAGAAACTATCATCAGTTTGGAACCAAGCTGAGTAAGTGAATTTTGTGGAAGATTGCGAAAGCACAAAAACTTTGATTTCAGTGTTACCGAGAGGGAAGAAATTGAGATTTAAATCTATCAGCGAGTCGTGAGCAGTATTTCGAAATTTCACGGACTGACGCTGAGACCTTCGTTTGAGCATGTGAGATTTGCAAACACAGGTCAAATCAATGAGTTGTAGAGTGCTCCAAACTGAAATTGTAAGTGAAGAATCTGATTTCTGAAGAGTACAGAGAATTGTTGAATGAGAGATTAGAAGTGATATATTAGAAGGTCTAATTATTTGAGGGCCAGTGTTTCGAAATCTCGTCTTCTTTGTCTTTTTCTCGGAAAAGTGGGAATTGAGTCGTTTATTGAGTTGCAAACTTCAGAGTTTCTGCGATATTTTCTAATTGATGAGACCTACTCTGTGTTGGCAGATACCATCATGAGGAGAGACTACCATACCTAAAAGGCAGCTGTAACAGGAAATTAAGATTGATTGATAGTCTTGTTTGATGAGACAGAATATATTCTCAGTCTCACAAATATAATAACAAGCCACTATTTCTTTGAAAATTGTTATGAAAACTCAATCGAAAGATAGATTGAATTAGAGTTTATGGAGAGGAAATGATATTATGCGAGAAGATAATTGAATTGGATAAAAAATAAATCCAAAAAAAAAAAACACCCTGAAGTAGCAAGAATTTAAGAATGATGTATTATTCAATTGAATTATTTTGACATCACTCCATAGTAATGAGTGCCTCACAAAGTGAGGCAAATATTTTGAATTTCTGAACAAAAAATTTCTTCGAACTCGAAAGTTATATTTTTATTGCGAGCTGTATTGTATTAATTATTCAATGATAAACTATTGTAAGTTGTTGAAGTCTTGAAAATAATTTTATCTATTATGGAGGAAAATGAGTGGCTTTCTTGACTCACGGCTACTCGCAGCAGCCTAATTCTGCTCACAACTGATTGCTTCTGTTAATAAAATACCTCACAATAGATCGCTTTGAATCATCATTTAGGGAAAACATATTAATGTCAATCAAATCGCTTAAAGTCTACTGGGTGACAGACTATTTTGTAATATCGTTAAATTTACGGGCCTTTTGCAATAAGCATATAATCATCGATGAATAATTCCTCGCGAATATTCATTGCTATGATCTAAAGCTTGCTATGATCTGGGATACCTATATCTCCCCCTAGGACCAAACTATGCCGAAATGTTTACCCTCATCATTATAGCAGCAAACTTTATTGCATGGTGTCTTTAATAAAAATCAGATCCTTGTAAATTTTTTTTTATATATAAATATTCATACGCACTACATGGAGCCGAATAATACTTATCACCGACCAAAAACTGAAAGTATCTTTGAGGTCTACGTTACTCCAAAGGACGAACTCTCAAAAGGTGAACCCTCTATTCTCTTACTTTTGCTCATTTGCAGTAAACGATTAGCCGAATACGGTGAAGCTCATAGTGTCAAACACAAGATAACCAGTAAATTTTTTCCTTTAATCCAATACAAACCGCATAAAAAGAGGAAACAAGGACCATCAAAGTGGTCAAGAAGAAGCTTTTCGATGGATTACCCAAAACAGATCGAGCCTACGATTTCCTACGAGCACTAGATCACCCTCATATTGCTACCATCTGCGAAGTTTACGAAAACGACAGGAATTTCTATGTTATCGAAGAGTACGTTGCTTGACCTTTCTCTTGCCTGAATAACTTTTCATACAAGGCTCTGTGAGGGAGGCGAACTACTCGATTTTATTCTAGATTGCGGAAGCTTCTCAGAATCTCAGGCTGCTCTCCTGATTAAACAAATTTTGTCAGGGCTCTCCTACCTCCATTCGCTTGGTCTTGTGCATGGGTTAGTATTTTTGCATCAATACTGGTTGTTTAACCACAGAATTCAGTGATATAAGGCCTGAAAATTTGTGGCTGAAGACAAAAGATCCTCTGGCTCCAACGATAAAAATAACAAACTTTGGTTCCTACCAGATCTTCCTGCTCAAGAAAAAGTCGATATCTAAACTAGGATCTGTATCATTGAACTAGTCGTGCCTGTTTGCTAATTGTGATTAGATCTGTTATAGCTCACCAGAGCGTTTAAAAGGAGTTTGCGAAGACAAAGCGGATTTATGGGCTTGTGGAGTGATACTTTACACACTACTATGCGGGTATCAGCCGTTTACTACAGAAGAGGAAGATGATACTCTTGTTGACATCATCAATGGAGCAAAATTTGAATTTCACAGTGAACCATCAAAGAAATGTGATTGCGTTTAACTGGTATTGCTTTTAAATGAGTAGGTCCGGATTGGGATGAGATTTCTGCTGAAGCGAAAGATTTGATAAAACTAATGCTTGAAAAAGATCCTAAGAAACGAATTTCCGCGAAAGATGCTCTCCAACACCCCTGGATACAAGGAAAAGCGCCGAAGAAACCTTTAGGCAAGAAGCTGTTCGAAAACATGAAAAACTTTTCAGTAATAATCGAGATTTGACGCATTTTCCTCTGAGCTTCTTAAAGGCAAAAAACAGAGTGCAGCAAGGGATTTTGACTTACATAGTGAAGAATTTCGTCAAACACTCAGATGTCGCAGATTTAGAGGAAGCATTCAAAGCGATTGATAAAGACGGCAGCGGTACGATCTCTAAGGCCGAGCTTCTTGAGAGTAAGTTGAAAATTTAACCAAATATAGCAACTATTCTCATAGGTTTCCAAAATGTTGAAGGAGTGTCAAAGGAAGAAGCTGATGTCCTAGTGGACAAAATATTAAAGCAGGTTGACCTAGACGGATCTGGAGAAATCGACTACTCAGGTAGCTTGCTTTATTAAGTAGAGATGATACACCATTTACCTTAAGAGTTTTTAATTGGAGCGATGAACTATAAAAAATTGGTGTCTGATAATCTATTAAAGACGACCTTCAAGGCCTTGGATAAGGTAAATAATTAGATGAGGCAGTTTTGTGAATAACGCATATCCCAAAAAAAAATAATCATAGAACGGTGACGGCACAATCTCGAAAGCCGAATTCGGAGAACTGTTTTCTGGTATCGAACTAGCAGACGATAAATGGGAGTCTATCCTGGCGTCCTATGATAAAAACAACGATGGTTTGGTAATCCTATTCAAATAATAATAAAAAAAAAATTTATTTTTTTCAAAAAATCAGATCGATTATTCAGAGTTTGTGGAAATTGTTTCCAAGAACATCAGATAAAAAGGAAATTCTAACAAAATCCGACAGCTGCCATGGCATCTCTAGAGTAATGTATTCCGAATGCCTGGTTTGCGAGTCTTTCATTTACAAAAGTAACTAGATGATTTATAACACAAAAGTGCATAGCTAAATGACTAAAGATATTGAAAATATCCACAATCATGAAGAGTAAGCTTCAAAAAACAAAATAAAAAAAAAAATCAGAATACATTGAATAGATTTATAATTAGTGCATATCTTAGTTAAATTCTCATGGTAGAACCGACAACAACTGTTGTAGACTCTTCCAAAGACTCTAAAATCGAGCTGCAAATTTCCCCGGGCGCTTTTGTATCGCTGAAGGATGAGAAAATCACTGATCTTTACGAGCCCATGGGTCATATTGGAGCCGGTAAACTAAGCCTAAATTTCTGGAGAATATTTGATAATCAATAGGCAGTTTTGGAGAAGTAAAGTTTGCTCGAAATAAAAAAACAGGTAAACACAATGCAAAAAGAACGTGCTCTTGATATTTTCAACAAGGACAAATACGAGCGCTTAAAATTATCAAGAAAAGCCTGGTAGATACGAATCAAAAAAAATTGGATGAGGTAGAAATACTCAAAAACCTAGACCATCCTCATATCGCTCGATTATTTGACGCATACTACGATGATCAGCATTTCTACCTTCTGGAAGAGTAATGGAGGTCTGGAGTTTCAGAATTTTTTAACTGAAGAATAGATTATGCGAAGGAGGCAATTTAGTTGATCAAATTGAAGCCCTTTCTCCGTTTTCTGAAGCTACTGCGGCTAAATATATCAAGGAGATATTGTTAGCAGTTTCTTATCTCCATTCCAAGGGAGTTGTTCATAGGTAACGATAGACCGGGAGAAACATTGTGATATCTTTTTGTTTTCCCGAAGAGATATAAAACCAGAAAACGTCCTGCTCGATTCGAAGGATCTTAAAGTTGCTTCAATCAAACTGATTGATTTTGGCACTGCTTTTCTATTCTCAGGGGTCTCAAAGTTAACAGAAGTAGTCGGAAGTGTAGAAATTTTCAAAATACTTAACCAAGGCTTATCTTGACTGTTCGCTAAGCTGAATTACATGTCGCCTGAGTTACTAAAGAAAAGTTATAATGAAAAAACTGATATCTGGTCGATTGGAGTGATACTCTACATCTTTCTCTGTGGGTATTTTCCGTTTAATGGAGAGTCGCCCGAAGACACTCGAGCTGCGATTTTAGCTGGAGAATTGGAGTTTGATGGTATGACTTCAGGCTTGCAAGAGTTTTAAGTGTTTTTCAGATGAAGAATGGGGCGAAATATCCGCAGAAGCAAAAGATTTGGTCACAAAAATGCTCACGGTAGATCCAGCGAAAAGAATTTCTGCAAACGAGGCTCTTGATCATCCTTGGCTGAAAGGCAACGCCCCTACTGTGCCGTTAAAGACTAAAACTATCGAAAACCTTACAAAATTCTCAGTAATTTATCTTCTCGAAAGGTTAGTAACATTTATTCGCCCTCAGGCCAGAAACAGATTGCAAAAAGCGATATTATCGTTTATTGCAACTCATTTCGTAAAAAAAACAGAATGCCAAGACTTAGTACACTCATTCGAATGTATTGACAAAAATAAAAATGGTCGTCTATCAGAAACTGAACTTAAAGAATGTAAAATAAGCGCAATAACAAATGAAAATATAAATGATGAATCATTCCCATTAGGTGTGGCAAAAGTGATGGGGGTTCCGCTGGATCATGCAGAAAAATTAATCAAAAGACTGATTCAAGAGGCTGATCTTGATAAATCTGGAGAGATAGAGTATTCAGGTTGATTTAATTCCATCTGTTTTGGGACTAATTTTGCTTTTCATTCTCTAGAATTCATTGTAAGCGCTTCCAACTATAATAGCCTTGTGAATGAAGAATCCCTTAAGCAAGTCTTCGTCAGTCTTGACAAGGTATTTGAAAATTGAATGGAAATAAATATGAAATATCGGTGCTAGAATAACGATGGGAAACTTTCAGCAGCAGAAATAAAGAAGGCAATGTCTGGGATCTGTATTCCACTTGAACATTGGGATGAATTGATAAAAGAATGCGATCAAAATGCTGATGGACAAGTAAGATTTTATATTAGAAGGAAGTGAAATTAACATTTTGGTGACTAGATTGATTTCAAAGAATTTACTGATCTCCTACAAAAGCATGCAGTCAACCTTTAAAATATCTTCCTTAAAATTATTGATAGAGTTAATTGAGTATATAAAAACCGCCAATTTCGCTAAACTGTTGGTAAATGCAAATTTCCTTCAAAATATTTCGAACCCAAATGCGATTTTCTGATGTGAGAATTAGAAAACATTATTTACATATAAACAAAATTGGATGAAAAATTGCTTTTTTATTACTTGTATATATGCATGAAACCATGAAAGCGAATAAATTACAATCACAATCCTATGGTTGATTAGTCACATTAAAGTTATCAAAAATTCAACAAAAATAATTCTTAGATAAATACCATGCTATTTTTCAGCGATGACATATGCTTGCTTCGCTGGACATGTGAAAATTCCTGCAATATTTTTGCATTATCATCGCTTTGCAGAATTTTCTTAATGTCCTTGAGCGCCTTTTCGCTATTATCAAAAATGCTATCAGCGGAACGTATCATCTCCAATTTCCTTCTGCCCTCCATTTTTACATCGTTCAAAGTGTTTCTTGAGATCGTATCTTTCAGTTCTATTGACTGGACAGCCCGAGGCGTCACTAAATGATTTAGTTTCGTCTCTGACAAAGCAGGAAGGAAGCCGCTTTTACGACCTGTTAAATTGTTTATCGAAGTGCTATTCAGAGAATTTCTTTTCGAATTTGATTTTGAGAGGTTTGCTGCTCTCCAGTCATTTCTTAGTATTTTAACGAGAGCTTTGGGCTTTTCAACATAAATATCAAAAACCTCATCATTGCGATTTGATGTTTCAACCAAGTTCTTTGAATTTTTCGTGAAGTCGAAATTATTCGAAGTGTTTTTCGTCGATGAAGGTGGGAAAACAAGCTGAAATGGCTTGAGATCCTCTGTTGAGCTTGATCTTATCGATAGATTCTTTGGCTGTACCCAAAGTTTAGCCAGATTTGGTCTTGCGGTCAAAGAAGGTCCAAAATAACCCACGGGCTCATTATTGACTTCAACAGTAAGCTCTTTGATCTTATTTCGATCGTGTATGCTGCTTATTTCTGGTTTTGGCTCTTGGGAGCCTTTTTGGAGTTCAAGTTTTTGCTTTTCATCATCGACAGATATACGAGGGGAAACTGGCATCGACCTGAACGTCTTCGTGGTCAGCGTATGAGACAGAGGAATCGGCTTCTTTGGTTTTTGGTATTTTGGTGTATTAGTTTGAGATCTAGCGAGACTAATCTGCTTGCTTTTCTCTTTTGGAGGTTCAGAGAGAGTATTATTAGCCTTACTCTTTACTTCTTCTTTCGCTGCCATAAGTAGCTTTTTCCCAGTTGCAAGTCCCATGTTAACACTTGAACTCATTGATGACGATCTTTCTTTTTTTAGTAAATTATAGCTCCTTTCGTTTGATGACTTGCCTTCTTTAGAATCTCTAAATTTGCTCGCAAAAAGCCCTTCAAGGCCTTTAAAATCTTTCAGCGTTGGCTTTCTCTCCATCAATCTATTCGCTTCTATGAAATGAAGCGATTCTTTTCTACTCAAGCACCCTCCTTCTTGAGATAACCCAAAATTCGATGTATTCTGGTCTATTCTCATGCTTCCCATTCGAGAAATTAGCGGCGTCGCTCCAGGCGTTCGATTTGTAACAGAATCGATCCTCGGTGTTTGATTTTGCATTTGTTGAGGTCTCTTGATCTCGAATGCGATATTCATTGTCGAACTTTCTAGCTTAGATATCCCGCCACAATCAGAGCATTCGCAGCTCCTTCGACGAGCAAAGCGTCTCTCTAGTTTTTCATCATCTTCGATTTTGAAATGGTCCTTATTCAAGAAGCTTTTTCTTGCTCTTTGAAGTGCTAATACAATATCAACATGCTTTGGCGGTCCTTGGTCTCGGTGTGCTGCTTTCTTTGCCTGTTGCATTGCAAGCTGCTGTGCATGCTCCTGCTCCTTCTTTTCCTCCTCAGCAATTATGTCCCAAATCGTCTTTGACTTTCCTTCGAAACTCCAGTGTCTCTTCCGGCCAGTTCCAATTTTTTCAACTTGTGCAGCTGAGTTTATTAAGTGAGCTCTCAAAGAGATTGAAAAAAGGGCTTACTAAGAAATCTATGCGGATTGTGAGCGATTGTTTTCGCTTTTGGCGTTTCTTCAAGAAGTTCTGTCCAAGAATGCTCGCTTTTATCAAGAGTTTTCTCTTGTAGGCTGTGTAATTTATCTCTTTTCTTTTGTGGTTCGACAATCCCATCAAAATGAACTTTAATAATCCGGATGAGACAGAAGATATCTCCTTTATTGTACCTTTTCTTTGGGCTTTTGTATCATTTGTGTTTCTTCCTCCTGTTTCATAATAATGGTGTCGCAGAACAGAAACATTTTTAAATCCGAAAGGCGATAAAACATCCTTGCTGATGAGCTTCCAATTCGTCCCGATCAAGTTCTTTGAGTGGTGATTGTCGTGGTCAAACTCATCTTTATTTTCATTGAAGATCATCACCGGCAATGCAACAATTTCTGGATCTAAGAATATGATATTTGGTCTCAGTATTTGAGGGTGTAAGAAAGCATACCTGCAGCAAAGAGCGAAGAAACGTTTTTCTTTTCAAATTTTACCAGAGTAGTGACCCGTTTGTCTCCTCTTTGTCGCTACCAGAACGCATTCACATTAATTTTGACCAATAATGAATAAAATTTACTCGGAAAGGGCTGAAATCATCATCGAAAGGTTGAGTATACAAGTCCGAGATGGTACCTGGAATGCTCTTTAGAGTTCCTGGCCTATCCATTGACCCTGCACGCTTATGCTTCATGACGAAAAATTTGTTAAATAGAAGACCAATCGGTTGTAAGACGTTGCAAATTAATAAACCTTAGCCTTGCTAGTCTAAATTGCGAAACACCCAAAATCGTTTTAAATGTATTAATGCTTCTTTGAGAACAATTCTCAAAATAAGAATACGAAATCGAATCGTATCCTAATGATGTGTTGTAAATTTTATCGAAATTTCTCCTAGTATTAGATTTTGCATCCGCAAAGTGTTATTGCTGTCCAGCTTGAAATTCATTAGAAAGATCCTGCAATTTTTTTTAAACCAATTCGTGATATCAAGCATTCAAGAAATTTTGAAAATTTGATGAGCCCTTTGCTCAGGATCGAGTTAGAATGACAAAAATGCGGCTTGGCCAGGAGCATGGCCTTAGTTAGATTTGAGTAAATTAATTTCGTATGATTCCGAGCAAAATTGCTTGAATAAAAACAGAAAATTTTAGCTGCCAAAGATAGTATCCAAACTACTCACACATGAAATGAATACACAGCCCATTTCAGTTGAAGAGAGGCTATCAAGTACACAGTAAAAGAGCATATACGGAAAGTCGAGTCAACACGTTTTTTTTTTTTACTTCATTATCTCTTTTTTAACTTGAGTCATTGAGTGCTGCTGAGTTACTCAAGATAAGATAAAGGTATTGTGAAGCAATACGTAGTCAACAATGCTGGTGAAGAACTTTTGAGATTTCTAGCGCTCCCTTTGAAGATGATTGAAATTAAATCAGTACGAAGATAATTTGGATTGGAACCTATTTAGCTCTAAAAAGAACCTACATATTCTCCTTCCAAACTGTATTATTCTGGTCTAGAACTATCGGAAATATGATTCATTTCAAAGTAATTTAAACAGAAATGTTTATGACACGATCTCCTTCCTACCACTCCTACTACTATTACTACTATTTCTTAAAATTTGAAATCTTTTTTATATGTGAAGTTTCTAGACGAAAAAGTTAGAGAAATACTAGTTAACTCCGTTAAGCTTTTTTCCATTCTTATTTTATATTGTGAAATAATAAGCCGCGCTGGCCCTATTCGATGGAACTTTGTGCTCTTAGGTCTAGAAAGGGTCGAACTGGATAAAAAAACATTTAAACAAGAAGTGTTATCTAAGCAAAAATACTAGAATCACCAGATCTCTTACCGAACAATCTTGTTATCTCCAAAATGCAGGAGAGACGGAATTTTGGCCACGAAGCTTTATAATTCGCGATTAAAATGGCCAGCAGAGAAATAATTCTATTGGGAGATAAATCGAAGCATTAAAAGGCCCGTTTGAAATTCGTTCAGTAATTCGGAATATAAATTTTTCGACATACTCTATCATAGATAAAAAAATCTCGATTTAAGCAACATGTCAAGCGAAATGAACTTAAATGATCCAGCTTTCAATCAACAGCCGTCAGAGCAGCATATTCCTGAATCGGCTCAAAAATCCTTTGATACGGGACCTTCAGACAACAAATTAGAAGAAAAAACATCCAATCCTGAAAGCAAAGAACTTGAATTCCTGAAAAACATTTGTCCTATCTGCTATGAATCAAAAACACTTCTTATTTTGCATGGCTCTTGCTCGTTCTGTGAAAATTGTGTTCACAGCCATATTATATCATCTTTGCAGAGCGACTCTTTCAGAGCCTACAGCACCAACTGCTTCCAGTGTCCTACTATCGGCTGCTTAGCTACCATACCCTTCAATCAGGTTTTAGCGACATCTGTACATCCGTCTGCTGGACTTCTAAACGAACATCTCACAATGTTCTACGCTCAGCAAACTCCCGACGTTATCTGCTGTCCTAACTCGCAATGCAAATATTTTGGATACTACACAAGTCAGCATGCGCAGTGTCAGAAATCATTCATCTGCGAATTATGCCAAACTCAGATTCTTCATCCGATTATCGTACAAACGAATTCCAAAGACAACTTCAAAGGCCTACTTACAGATTTTGTTAAGGCCTTGACAACAAAAAGATGTCCGAATTGCAAAATCCAGATAACGAAGAACGGAGGCTGCAACCATATGCTTTGCGAGCACTGCAAAACAGAGTTTAATTGGGATCGAGTTTCTTCTGTGGGTTGGAGAATAATAAGGCAGTTTGTTCTCTTGGTAACTGCGCTCGTGGGTTGGTTTTGTAAAAAGGAGTTGTTATCGTTCATGATAATGATGAATCCTTACGTTGTCCAAGTGGTTACAATTTTCTTGGAGTTGTTCATTCTGGTGGCATTATTGTTATTACATTTTCTGTATGTTATTTGGTTGATGAGTGTCACAAGGAAGCACGGATCTCGTGTATTGGTAGGATTATTACCATTACCAATCATCGTTGACGTTGGGTTGTATTATATTTTCCCAAGCAAGGTGAAGACGATCGTGTTGGACTCATTAATACTGCTGGGCTTTATTTACCTCATTTCGTTATGCTTTTCCTGCATTGGATGGGTGGTCGAATTTGGGCTGTCGGTGCTGCAAAAAAAAGCCAGGATGAGAATGGCGGTGGTAGTGGAACAAAGAAATGCAGCTGAAAACGATCAATTAGATCAAGGATTCATTTGGGGTACCTGAAGGTAGTAAACTGTCTCGAAAATGTTGAAATAATTAAGAGATGAAAAACCTGGTGGTCAGAATGAAAAAAAAAAATTTGTCTATACATCAATTAGTTATTAATTGGCAATATCACTATTAATGGGTGGTATGAACTAACTCAGAAGGAGATTTTGTGAGGTTTCTTAATTAATCTGTTTATATGGATTTTGAATTTATTGAAGTCTTCTTTATGTCACTACACTTAATTCATGAACGATTTTACTCACAGCAATTTAAAATGAAGAAGAAAAGTCTTGGAGCACTTTTGGATGAGTACTTCATCTTTTCTCAGTATCGATGATTTATGAGTAGATAGTCAATCATGGGCCAATTACACTTTGTCTTTCTGGAGCTTCCTAACGATATTCATTATATACTAGCGAGTAAGTTAAATAGATATAACATATATCCTGGGAAGGTTTTTTTTTTTTCAATACTCATAAATCTCAAAATGATACCTTGCGCATGAGATATCGGTACTCTCGAAACCCTGCCATATCGGATGATGCAGCAGTTTTAGTAATAATCTAGATCATAACACAGACTTAGTATCGAGGGATTTTACAAATTTGTCTCGAAATTGTAATATGTTCAAATTCTGGTCAAATATCATACAGTGTATGTCACCTCTCATGAGAAGTTTTAGCACACTCTAAAACCAATTCTCAATATTAGGAAAAAAAAGCACAAATATCTATATATATAAACTCATTATGTTTGCTTGTAGGAATTTATATAGAAAAATCATCAATAGCGCAATTCCAAGAAGCTGAGAGAAATCCAAAACACAGAAAGAGTACTTTGTCAGCGCTAAGAAAATGATCAGAGAAAACCCGTTATTATTAAAATTAAATATAGTTTAAGAAGTAGGGAAATCAATGCATCAAATACTTCATAAAACTAGATGGATTGTTAAGCGAAAAAAGATTTACCGGTAATAAGATTCTATCACACGCATGAGTGGAAGAAATCAATAGCTAAGATAAAGCACTAAAAGGATAGAGAGACTGGTGCAAAATACTAATCAGGAATCCATTGCTACAATAGGCCACAGTTGCATCTGGTTCAGGACTTTGATGGTAAATAAGAGATGTCTCCCAAAATAAAAAAACATGAAAACAGAAGTGAGGAGAAACAATTCTGTTTTACAAAAGATTTGAATTAATGATATATTTAAAAGTTTACATGCTTGAACTCAATTTTTTCTTAAATACTTCGAGAAAAGATAATATTTACCTGCAAAGTTAGTCTGAGCCAATAAGCACTTGTCGCTATAAATCAATGAACAATCTCTAAAGAGATACCAAATCAAGTAATTGGTGAAATAAACTAGAGAAAGGATTTTTCATAAAGTCAAAAAATAGCAACAAGAAAATAAAGGA
>ENA-UOTX01000993-UOTX01000993.1-compost-metagenome-genome-assembly--contig:-NODE-993-length-24890-cov-6.163342_pt1 | contig 24890 bp, 15 predicted proteins | sample MGYA00238143_ERZ746982 | MGnify/ENA primary metagenome ERZ746982 (study PRJEB28758, sample SAMN06268862) | compost metagenome | isolation source: single cell | place: USA: California, Emeryville, Joint... | reverse complement strand
AAACTATTACCAAATCATCCCAAATAGATTGTTTTGCCAACAAAATTTGATAAAGTTTTTCACTAAGAAACGCCTTTTCCAGTATTGTATAAGTTGCCTGAATCAATTTATGTGAGAGCAAGTTTGGTCCTTGGCCCAGTTGTCTTGCACTAAAAGGGTGAAGCTTTGTGCCTGGGAAATATCAGTGGTATTTTCTTTCGATGTAAAATATAAATTTTTCAAATCTCTGGACTGCAATGGCAGAGACTCAAGCCTCCAAAAAGCGGAAAACCAAATTTCCTGCTGATAACAAAAAGCAAGTCGACATCCGAAGCTTCTTTGGAAGTGCTAAAACACCCCAAAAGGTTGCTTCGAACTCGAATTCAATGGATTCTACTGAATTTAAAAAGGTGAAATTGAATGATAGCATTGATGTTTCTATGGGAAAATCACCTCTTGCAACCAACCATGACAAAGAAAATTCAAACAGCACACCCATTCAAACCAAAAAGGATCAAAAAATAACCGAAATTAGCCCATCTAAAAAGAAATCCAATGGTAAAGAAAGTCATAAGGAAGAAAAGAAGGCTCAAGCCAAGGAGAAAGCCCCCAAAGGAGGTACCAAATCGCGAAACAGAGCTGGAGCGACACAAATGATTAAGAAAGGAAATATAGAAGAGGAGGAAGATATTGAAGAAAACATAGACATTAGATTTGATAAATTCCCAGTTTGGCTCCGTGAATGGGAGCTTAGAGACAGTAAAATGAGGGCGTTTGCAGATCCTGACTATGATCCATCGACTTTGTATATCCCTGAGCGAGAATTTCGGAAATTAACTCCGATCATGAAGCAATATTGGAAAATCAAATCCGAAAATTTCGATAAGTTAGTCGCGATTCGTCAAGGCCTCTACTACAATTTCTACTACTATGATGCTTACACTATCAAAAAGATAATGCACTTCGGTATCATTAGATATTTGAATGACATTCATGCCCTCTACATGGCGGAGTATTCATTTAAGAAATGGTCGTATAAGATACTGGAGGCAGGTTACATTATTATCATGATTGAAGTCGTCGAAGAAATTAAAGTAGAAGGCAATAAAGACATTTTCAATCGAGAGCCTGTGCAAGTCTTAACTAAAGCGACCTCCATCGAAAGATTCCCCTCGATATCATACCACTCTAGGTATGTAATGTGTATTTTTGAGGAATGCACTCATTATGGCATTGTTCTTATCGATAGCACAGTCTACGAAATTTTCATCGGGCAATTCCATGACGATGTGCAACGTAACATACTCCGAACTTTCTGCGAGAGAGCGCGGCCGATAGAAATCGTATACGAGAGAGGGAAAGTGAGCGCAGAGACTCTTACTATGCTGAAGATGTTTCCTCAAAAACCAATCATGATCCCAATGTCTAAAGTCACGCATGAGCATCCTAAGCTAACTGCGGACCGCCTGGCCAAGTACTTTAAAACTAAACATCCCACAACCGAATCCGAGCTCCCTTCTGTATTACAAAACATTTTCAATTCGCTACTCAAAGCACCTGAGGAAACCAAGAATGCCGAGGATCTCACTGCAAGTTACCGGGCGCTTGTGATTGCAATTGACTACCTTGAATTTATTTTCATGGCAGAGAGTCTAATTCCAATGTCACAGTATCTTTCGTTGGAGAGCACTGATCGCGTCAAAGGAAATTTATTTCTTGATGATCAAGCACTAGAGAATCTTCAGGTCTTTGAAGTGGACTATTTTACCCATCGCTCTGAGGAAAACTCGCTTTTTAGCTTTATTGACTACACGCGATCTGAATTCGGAAAAAGAATGCTGAGGAAATGGCTGATGGCTCCATTGCTTGATATCGAGGATATAAACTCGAGGCTCGACGCAGTCGAGGATTTGGCGAAAAGGCCGCGATTAATTGAGATGTTCCAAACGGAGCTCAGCAAGCTACCTGACCTAGAAAGAGCGTTTAGTCGGTTCTATAACCTACATAACAAGAAAAAGTTGTTGTCATTGAATTTCTACATTGACTACTTCGCATTTGACGCCGTTAATGAAATATTGAAATTTATCAAGGATTTGAAAAAGATCGATGAGTTTGTGGGGTTTTTCGAAGAAATCAAACAGGATTTTACAAGCAAAAGACTCGTAAGATTGGTTACCCGAGTTGAGGTTAAATCTGGTCATAATAGAAGACAAGACGATGAGAATGCTGGAGAGGGCCAAAAAGGGCTGTTTTATGAAATATCAGGCGTTTGTGACGAACTCATGGGAATGTTTGAATACAAAGACAACCTTCCTCTTCCAAAGCGCTCTATTGGAGAGGAATGTCATAAGATCTATGATAAAATCCTTGAGGTTAAAGAGAAATTCGATCTCTACCTCGCCGAGCAGAGATCGGTATTTCACTCAGACGAAATTACGTATTTCCATGCATTCAGCAACAAAAATAGTGCAATGAGGTACCAGCTTGAGTTTCCCGAGCAATTGATCGAAGGCACCAAGCGTCCTCCAGACTTTAAGATCTCTTCTAAAAGAAAAGGGTACCTCAGAGTTTACACCGACAAAACTTCAGCATACCTACAAGAACTCGAAAATCTTGAAAAGAAATTCAGAAAATTCCTCATCCCAGCTCTTTATGAATTTATTCAATTATTTTTCAATAAAAGCTACGTTTGGAAACGCATGATCGCTTGTCTTGGAGAATTGGATTGTCTCTGCTCGCTGGCAATTTTGCATAACAAGCTTGACGTTAAATGCCGGCCGCAATTTGTCAAATCCTCTGAGCCTGTTTTTAAAATCCGTGGGATGACGCACCCCTGTGTTGCGGCACTCAAGCCAGGGTTTGTTCGAAATGACCTAACGTTTGAGAGCGAGAAGAACGTAATTCTGCTGACTGGTCCAAATATGGGAGGTAAATCGACATTCCTCAGACAAGCGTGTATTCAAATCATTTTGGCTCAGCTGGGGAGCTATGTGCCTGCATATGCTTTTGAGTTAACTCCAGTGGATCGTATTTTTACAAGGATTGGAGCATCTGATAAGATTTTTGAGAATAAAAGCACGTTTTTCTTGGAAATGGAAGAAACGCTGCAGATACTAAATAATGCAACAAAGCACTCGTTTGCGATTATAGATGAGCTTGGGCGAGGGACTTCGACAATTGATGGCATTGCGATCGCAGACTCTGTGTTGAGATATCTGATAGAGAAGGTAGGGTGTCTGGTGCTGTTTACAACGCATAGTTTGTACATTGCAAACCGGTTTGCTTTTCTAAAGCAAGTTGAGCTCGCTCACATGAGCTATACGTTTGACTCTGAAAAAGACCGCTTGACTTTTCTTTATCGATTGAAAAGAGGTGCAGGGTTGAGCTTTGGGATGAACGCGGCGAAAATAGCAGGGATACCAGAAAAGGTGCTTGTCTTGGCAGAAAAAGCTGCTCAGACTATGCGGTTTGAATCCAATAAGTTTGAGAGTGAGTATAATCAGTGCATAGAAGCTTTAATCGAGCTAAATAAAAGCGCGAGCTGATCTAAATTATAATTTTTAGTTTTTTTTTCATCTTCCTGGTTTGGCCATTTAAATTAGAGGCAATTCAGTAAATGTAAATACGAGTTGAAACGACTTCATTAAAGCTGAAGTGTTCTCAAAAATTAGTGTTTTTTATTTTGTATCTCAAAAACCATGTGAAAATATCAGCGTGAAGTTTATACTAGCCTCTAGTCGCGTTTAATTCTATAATATTCGCAATAAATGTTTCTTCGGAAGTTCCATCCAGAGTAAAAAAAAATGGTCAGAAGTCTTCCCAAGAGAGAGAGCCAGGACGGAAACGACCAGATTCATTTTTGTATTTAGGCCTATATCACGTTGTTGCTTCATGAGCATACTAATAGCTTCTCTATTTTCTCTGTGATTGATTATGAAGCCATGATACGAGCTTAAAATAAGAACCAAACGATTGTCTGTCATCAGAGACGAATTTATTTGAACAAGTCAAGTTAAGACATCTCACCAAAGTGCAATCAATTTGAAAAATTAATACATTTAACAGATTTTATTCGAACTAAACCAGCAAGCCGAGCATTTAAAAATGGCAGAATTCAGCTTTAAAATGTTCGACAAGCTACCTCACTCTAAGGTGATTTTCGTAGACGTTTCGAGCGGTGTTCTCAGTACCCTCGCATACGAAAGCAATATTAGGAGCGCTCCAGAAAACATCAATCGAGGACTCCTTCTAAATCTTTACAACAGTAAAAGAGAGTACTTCGACTCTATGAACAAGAACCTCGTCCATCTCGTTCAACAGATCTCCTCTTGGGCGTCTACCTCCAGTTGCCGTGTCATTTTCAATGCAAATCTGAACAATCGTTTCGGCGCTCTTCTTTCATCGTCCTCAGATACTTTCACGAACATTGCCTTCCAGCAGCTATACTTCGGGCTCCTCGATTTTGATAAGCATTCTCTGTACAGCCTCAGTGAACTAATTTATAAATTCGTCCAATACGCTTCTTCTAATTTCTCCACAAAAAAGACCGGAACTTACTCCTTTGCTCATGTGCTCGTTTCAAAATTACCTTCTAAATTCGGAATCTCGCAAAAAGAAACCTCCGCTGAAGGAATTTACGCGGTCGGATTAGCCTTCTTGTCTGATGAGGAAGTTTTAGTTCAACTTCTGAACGATTTTCGGATAACGAGCTACAAAAGAAACAATATTCCAGAGAAATTGATCCCGACAGCCTCAGTTAAGAACTTAGGCTCGTTATTAATGCATTTCGTTACGATCCTCCGCAGTCTTTTCATCACAAATGACAACTTAATGGGGAAAAACATGGATGAGACTTTCCAGAAGATTGCCCAAACGTTTAGCGGACAGGATTTGGTACATACTGAGACGCTCAGGAAAACCATTGAAAAGGACCTTAAACTCCCAAACTACAACCAAATGGAAGTTAAGATATTTCCAAGCGACCTCGTGAGAGGAATGGACTCGGATGTATCACTTCAAGGGTTTTCGAGGTTTTTATTGCAGCTGAATTTCGTCTGGAAAGATGAATCGGAGCTTCCTGATCTCAGTTTTCTCATCAAATCACTCAATTCGTATATTATCGTGGTCTATCAATGGAATTCAGCTAAAAGTGAGCCGAGCCCAGTTCAAAGCATAGGTGAAATTGTGAGTCGCGCAATTGCATCTCTCATTTCTATAATTCAAAAAGAGGAAGGAACTCTAATTGGAGGAGTTTCAGATACTGACAGGATTTTTGATCATTTAGGAAAAGAAAACTCATTGAAACTAAGCAATTGGTACGATCAAAGAAACGAATTCGGTTTTGAAGAGCGCGAGAGCGTCAAAACCAATGGAACCAAATACTTTTTGAGGCAAACGGGTTATCGCGATAACTCATTCGATGCGAGACTAAATCAAAGTTGGGACTTCAAAGGACAGGCGTCGCAGGGTGGCTTCTTCAAGAATGAGGTTCGTTTCGCCCAGTATTTTCACCAAAACCAATCAGAAAATAACAGAAATTTCAATAAAATATTTCAAGACTCAGTTAGCACGGCGCTTCGATGGACAAACTTAACGCCAGAAGACATCGCCAATCAGCTCAGAGCCAAAGCGAAGCAGAGTTACATATCTTTCGGGGAAGAAGCCGTGAAATTCTCGACTCAAGCTGTCAATCCTAAGCAAACTATGACTCCAATAGAATATGATCCAGCTTTCCCGATCCAAAACCTTGACCCCATTCGCGATATGCATCGGTTTATGCGGACTCATCTCATCGAAGAGAATAGAAAGTACCTCCTATTCGACAATTTTAAGAGAGATTGCGAGAATGTTGCTGAATGGATGGATGAGATTCAGCTGAACATGATCCCTAAGCTGTGGGTTTACTCGAGAGTTTCAAAGAAGACCCTGGATCTTTCAGAGGATATCATCAGAGGGAACCTATCTGACGACCTGGACACTTTCATGAAGACTTTCATTTATGCGGCAATCAACAGACCGACTGGAATTCTCGAGTTCATTGAAACAGCAGGACCGAATTATCTAACCGCTGAAAGACTATTCGAGCTGGTCGTGTTCCAGGTGGTAAATCCGGATTTTATTCATGATTCTCTGGAAACGTTCACCGATGCTTGTGTGGATAAATTCCTCGGAAGAGCTTTCCTTGCTGCCACTTTAGGAAACTCTTCGGATGAGATTTACTGGACGATGTATAAGAGTTTTGTGAAAGCGATCAGCAAATTGTCGGTAAATGACGAGTTCCTTGATGTGCTGTCTTTGACACTCAACGATTTTTTCAGCAAACCAATCCGCGAAACGAAATCAAAATCGGAGTTGGAGTTGTTTGCAGAGGCGATACTTGATCCTAACTGCTGTGATAGCTGCAGCCCGATCCTCAAGAAAATCCTCTTGGAAGCGATCTTGTATGCTGAACGAGTCGGCGTGTATAAAAATATTCCTGATGTGCAAATCAACAAATTCGGGTTCAAGATCCTTCTCGAAGCTGTCATATTCCCTTTTGTGAAAGAAGACAACCTCAATCCTTATTCTCAGCGATGCTATATTGAAAAAACGGAAAACTCTGAAATCAGCCTTGAGATTCTAAAATACATTCGCAAACTTAAAGAGCTTGAGAGCGTTGAGACTGCTATCCGGTTGAATTCCATTCTAAAAACTTTTCTTCAAAAAGTTCCTCAAGGAATCGTAGTTTCGCATGCTAAAAAATCTGAGTACCTCCCAGATCAGTTTCTTTTCAACGGCGAGACCATTCAATTTTTACTAGCACTGTTCTACAAGTCCAAAGAGCTTAAAGGCAAAATCTCCGACAGGATGATATTGGATCTCTACCGTTTCCTTGAAACCCGAAGCTGGATGCAGCATGAGACGCAGATTATCGGAAACGAGAACATGCTGTTTCTTGTACCATACGCGGAGCCGAAATTGCTTGACAACATGTTCAATCCAAAAATTGATTCAAGCTACAAGCTGGGAGTGATTGGACAGATTGCCAAAGATAAGACCAAAAAATCCTTGGATATTTTTAACGAGTCGATTGACTATCTGCGAAAGCAATCCAGTCCTCAGGACCTCCAGAAAAACTCGCGGGCTGGCTCTGCGCTAAAGCCTCATTTCTCTGCGAGTTTAATCAGCTCGGCTAGCATGCTGACGCCTGTGAGAAATTTACTTTACGATTATAATATCGAGCATTCAAAGAGGCTGAAGATTTCTCAGATTGTGAAGACACAGTTCAAAATAATTTTTTCTGACGCACCGAAGAGTAGATATTTTGAGGATCTGATCAAGCAAATCAATGTGGAAGAATTTCTTGAGAGGTCGTATATTCTTGAAAGAATGCTGAAATTATTTGAACAGCTTGAGAGTATGGATAATAATCCTTCTGAACTGCTTATGAGCAAGCTGAGGGACGTTTTCGAGGATTTTAGCCTGCATAGAGCGACATTTGCGAAGTACTTTGAGATTTGTGGAGTGTTGAAGAACGACTATCAAATCATTAATAAAATGCATAAAGAGATGGAATCAAAGATAACGTTCGTGGAGAATTATTCGCATTTATTCCCTGTGGTTGAGGAGCTCAAGACTTCCTTTGAGGTCGATATCACGAAGGAGCTGTCGAAGATTCTGAGATATAACTAAATGATCTTGGAAAATATGTTGTAGAGATTTATTTTAGCTCTTGTGGCTGTTTTTGTAGATCGAAGTTTAAAAATTTTATGTATTTTATAACCACACATTGGAATTAATTTCCTTTGAAACCGGAAATGTCACGAAAAACAGGTGCTTTTATCCTAAGGAGTTTTTAGCAAAGGAGAAAGCTACTGGCTCCCTTTTTTTGTTGAAATTAAATTAGCTCTGTCTCCACAAAAACTGATGAAATAATAATTTGGCGTAACAAACTCTGTTTAAGACAGTTAGCAAGCAGGCAAATCTGCTAACTTTTCAAATGCAGGTCGAACAACAAGTAGTTTATTAAAAGGAATTTCTTAATATAAATGCAATTTTCTTTGTGTATTCACACATGAATCACTTTCAATAAATAGAATTTTAGTAAACTTCTTTAAGGCAAGCACAAAAATTTCCTTTCTCAATGCTTTTTTACCTCTGATTGGCCTTTATTTCAGAAAGTTCACGTTACATTACCATTTTAATTAAACTCTCTCATAAACTCTTCATAGCTTATCCTCTCATCACGATCTACATCAAGTCTCACCATTAAGCACCATAAGTTCTGCTCGGCAGTTTTGATTTTCTGTGACTCAAAGACTCTTTTTATATCAGATAACTTGAGGTATCCTTTCTCTCCTTCATCTAGGAGCTGATATGCTTCTAATAATGAGAAATTTGGTCGAGTCCAAAGTTTCTTTTTAATCTCTCCCCACTGAATTTCCACGTCAACAACCTTCAAAAGGAAGTTAAGGACGAGTGCCTGAGTTTCCCTTTTTAAGATGACTGGCTTTCGGCGTCCAATAGCATTCACATACTCCTTATGGGAAGGATAAATTGCTTCTTGGAAGTCTTCTAACGAAATAATTCCATCTGAATCTCTGTCAAGAACTTGGAACAAGGCGGTAGATTCTTTCTGCTTTAGGATAATACTGTGAGCCTTAAGAACATCTTCAAACCGTTTTCGATGGGTATTATTATCTCCAAGCAGGTCTATCATCATTTTAAAGGCTCCAACACCAGTGAAATCAGGTTGAAGAGCAACAGATATCCTTGTTTCCTCAATCTCTTTCATCAGTTCCATTAGCTCGGCTAAAGCAGTGATAAAATAATGTTGGTCTTTCTCGTTCATTTTAGCTTCGGATTTAGTACTCCTCACATATAGATCCATATGGCTAACCTTTTTCTGTGGAGTTGCTTGAACTGAGCTTGTACTTTCTTTAGTTGATCGCTTTGAAAGAGGGCTGAGACCTTCATTGCCACTATAATCAATGACAGAAATCGCTCTCTTGTGATAGCTGAAGCGATTATCATTTTTGGGAGAGGATATGGAAGGTGTTGGACTTCCGTTGAATTGGCTAAGTCGTGTCGGAGAAAGCACGTAGTCCGTTGAGAGGTCGCTTCGGTTAGTACTGTATGCATCGATAGCTAAATTCCCGTAATTTTTCACAGGAGAATTCGTCTTTCTTGGTGAGAGACGTGCTTCTATATCGCTGGTTGATTGGTTATTCGAAACAACCGAGGAGCGTTGGGTTGGTCGGATTGGAGAGTAACTTTCTGTTGTTTCGATTAGGTTTCGTTCTTTCCGTTGAGGACTCGAGTGTTCTTTCATGGTGTCGATTTTATGATTGTAACATGAATCCAGGACTATGGGTAAACTTGGCTGCCTCCTGTGAAAAGACACTTGCGCTGACTGTGTTCTTCTTTCAAGCAAATCAGAATCCTGAGCATTGTTCTGGCCCTGATAGTCGATTGGAAGCTTGAAAGGAACTCTGGTGCTACGAGAATCTTCAAACTCAGCTGGATAGGTTATTGTTGAAGTCTTGGATATTCTATTTGCTTTGGGACTCATTGAATTCTTCTCATGAGTTCCTTCTGGTTTAAGCTTTAGTTCTACATGTTCTTTCGACTTCAGCTCTCCCATGCAGTAATTAGAGGAAATTGATGTCACCTTCTTTGTGGTCTGGATAACTTGCTCTGAAGGAGCAAATATTTGCACAAATTCTGGGAACGTTAGCAGTTCATCCTGGTCTCTATCAACTCGATGGAGCAAGTGAGTGACAGTTTCAGAGTTCGCGACAATTTGATTCTGATTGAGAAACATTAGCAACGCAAACGCATCGATAGCTCCAGTTTTTTCATAATCAAGCAGCGCGAACGCGTCATTGCAGTCCCAATCTGCTCTAGCGATGAGCTGTCGACGTAATACCTCAAGACTCTTGTTAACAATAATCTCACGCTCGATAATCCTCGCAATACCCCACTCCACCGACGTCGAAATACGCTTGTTAACATAAAACTGTGGATGACGTTTCATCAGAGCTCTTTCATGAAGGTCTGCTCGTGATTGCGGAAGCACCAACCGAAGAAAATCTGTATAGTTCAGCCGCAGATCCCCATCGCAATCGTAGAATCTAAACAAATTATATATGTCACTTTGCCGCGCGGGAACATCTAAATCTTTTAAAAAGCGTGAGAAATCGTCGGGCGTAATGTGGCCGCGGTTTTTCCAATCAATGCGTTTAAATGCAAGAATCGGGTCGAATTCTTCTTTTTCGGCGAGGAGATTTCTTGCCGTTTCAACTTCGACCTCCGCGACCGCCAGAGTTTTCAAGAATTTTGCGAGCTCAAGTTGAGTCTGAAATCCGATCATCTCGCTGTGAAATTAGCAAATGAATTGCCTTTTGGCGCTTTAAAATTTTATCAATAGTTTTTATCGCAGAGTGCTTTTGCATTACTCATGAAAAAATGAGTCAAACTGAATCGTTTGTAGTTCAGCCATATCCTAGCAAACAAAAAAAAGATCTCGGCTAGAAGGCGCTCTGAGAAGAAATTGCAATGAAAGTTATTTATTTTACATGCTTATTCATTGAATTTAGCTTGTTTTACTTTGGGTCAAAGAATTCTATTATTTTTCTGACATCGAGGCAATAACAACAGATAGGTCTTTATTTGAAACCAAATACATTAACAGCTTTCTTTCGAGGGTCATGTTATGTAGAGGGAGAAGCTGCTTGGGGTATATTTTGGAACTTATCTTCTCAATATTCAGGCACGCCAATCAATGATTGAGAAACTTAATTGCATAAAATGGCATTGTATCTTCTTGGAAACTGTGTCGCTTATCTTGGCAGCGATTTTTATAATTGAAAAAAATGGTTACTTTGTGCAACAATGAGATTGTAAATCACACCCTCTCTGATTAATTGAACTAAATAACATGCAGTTCGCTGGTATTAACAGCCAAACTAGCCAACGGCCTTCCTTTCATCGAAAAATTAAGATATCCCGTTTTGGAAATTTCTGAAGTTACAAATTATGAAGCCTAAAATAAGAAATCTACGAAAGCTACTAAGTATCGGAAGAAACGGCGAGGAAAAGCACATTGCTGATTCGTTCTACCCACTCATTAAGCGCAATAACTCGATGAGACTTCGAAAATGATTGCCAATAAGGCTATTTAAACCATCTTTTTCTTCAAACGAGGAAAAAATAAATCCCTACTCAAACTCCCTAAATTATTCAGATGCAATTAGACTACACGCCCTTTTTAAAAACTATTCGATCTAAATCTAATATATCTGGTGAAAGATGTATGTCTGTACTTCATTCAAGAAATGGATCTCAAGCCATTCCACTAAGTTTCTCTTAACACAATCCAATTGCCAATGCCTTTGGAGGGGTTATTCTGCATCGAATCTACAAATACAGAGACTCTCCTGAAAATATTTTACATAGTTTAATGCACCCTTTTTTTGGAATTAAGTCACGACTTAGGAATGAAACCACCTATCAAAACGTTTTAATCTTACAATTTAGGAATAGTGATTTAGAAAAAACAAAACTTCATTATTTGTTGAAACCTTCGACTGAATATAATAAGAGACATTGCTAGTTTGGAGTAAGAGGAAGTTTTGAGTTCAAAGTTGCGTGAATGTGAGATATCGAGGATTTTTTTTGAGCTATCATTTGAAAAGTTTGAATAATAGCATACAACATTTAGAGGAAGCCTTTCTACTAGACAAGAAAACTTGTGTAGGCAGGAAAAAGCTTTACACTTGATTTTAGCGTGTGAATTAAAAAGAAGAGTTAATAAGGCTCCCGAGTCAATTATTTAATTAAACAATAATACCAGTTGAGAGGTATTTGCGTTGGCATTTTTGGACCTCGTTATTTTTTGAGATGTTTGCTATCCCAAAAATTTGTGAATAATACCCATCTAAAGCTCTAAGTTAGAGAGGAGGTTCAGTTTCGCTTGCAATTCGAAGGAAAACCATAATTCTGGCCATGAGCATAGATTCCCATATTTATTTCTCCTAGCTTATCCACATGCGGTTTAACCCACATCTTCTAAAAGCCCTACCAATATGATAAATTCTATTAGAATCTGGATGAGGGTGGCAAAATATGAATGATTTTATCGAGAAAAACATTGATATTTTGGAAGCTGTTGGGTATAGCTAAAAGAAATTGAATTTTCAAAGATTCAAAAGTTAATATGGAGGAAGCTTTCCGTGTGATCATAGAAAATGAATCTTTACATTTGTTATTGAGAGGAAAAAAACTAGAAGCACAAGAAAAACAAAGAATCATCGCAAATATAAACAAAGGGCTTTATTGTTTGGTGCCTTTGAGAGAATTGAGTAAGATCAGCAACCTGTATTGTAGCGCTGAGACATTTGTGAGAAATAATTAGTAGAACCGTCAAAATATCAACTTTCAAGCTCTGGAATCAGCTAACTGCTAAATAAGGAGAAACAGAGCTGTTTTCGGTGATTGCCTTTATTAATTTCAGAGAATAGATGCTCAAAATCGTACATTGAGGCTTGGCCCCCTTTTACTCTTTTCTGTGACTTCTTCGAATTCAACTCAATTTAAGCAAAAACCTTTTAACTAGGATATGTTTACGAAGCATGACTTCCCACTTCATTGAATATTGACTTAAACTTATATTTTGGCTCTATCCATGGTTTTGAGGTTTTGATACATATGAAAACAGGTAAGAAAGTTAAATTGGATACCATTCTCTCAAGCTTTTTGACTTACTGAGTTTTTCTATTCCCAGAGAGTTAATATGGCTTGTACAATGCTTCTATGACAGCACGTTCAAAATATCTTAAGAATGCTCTTCCAATTCGAAACTCTATTTTTGAAACTTCTTTTAAAATGGGTGTTTGACACCTCACATGGAATTGAAAAAAAATTTAATGACTTCGTATCCATATCCATGAGTTTTTTGTGGTTCTACACATTAGAAGACCATGGTAATGAGTTGTTGCTAAAATGATTATAATGGAAAACAAGACCCTTTGTGCCGCTGAGATTTTTCGCTCCAAATTGAATTTTTTTACGGAATTTTATTGCTTCAAAAATATAACCAACTTTAAAATGCGAGTTCAACGTTTAGTTGCTCAAGCATCTTTATTCTGGCTTATATTTAGCTTTATATTTCTCATTTCGAATTGGAAAAACGGCTCGAATAGAAGTTCTTGTTCTACACAGGCTTGATTGCTGACAAGTTTTTCTTTTGACCACTCATTTGACCCAAAATCAAGCATTTTCCTTGTTTCTCTTCTGAGAAACCCTCGCTTTAATTGATTTCACCTAGCTTTGCTCTTCATGTGAGTTTTAGAAAATGTAACGTACTCATTCTAAATCAGTAGTTTTTGCTCTAACTTTTCTATAACTCCAAACTACTTGTAAGAAGAGCTAAACATATGGGTTTTCTGAATCAAAGACCTTACAGTCAACAAAGCGCCTGGTTTCCAGATATTTTGCTGTATTCCTGGAACCAGAGTCATAAATTCCAATAAATTATTAAAGAACTCTGTTTATTTAATTAATTTAAGAGTCAGATGGTTCCAAATTAAATGCACTTTTATTGTCCAGGATTAGAAAAGGGTGCGTTTATTCGAAATAAATTAGATCAGATTTTGCAAAATCCCAAATTAATAAAACAAGCAATTTCGGCTGTCTATAATCAATTTATTAAAATTCCATTTTGAGAATAAATTCTGAACCATGATCAGAAACGTGACAAGATACTTTCTTATACTGTTCGTCTTGCAAGCTGTCATCCTTCAAAAAGGCTCAGCGAGCTTCTGCAATGTTTATTTGCTAAACACTGCATTTACACCTTACGGCTCAGGGCCATATACCGGTAGTGGTACTAATGCTGGAACAACGTTTACTACGGCTGAGATACCAGAGCGTAAGAAATAAGACTGATATTCAAGAACCGTTAATGAATTAATTTCAATAGTGGAAACTACAACCGCATTCACAGTGAGTTTCTTCTTTCAGAATCTTGCAGAGGCTAGCAACTGGGCAACGTATCCATCCGCATTCCTTTTCCAACTTACGAATCAAGCGACAGAGTAAGTCAGTACCAGCTATCTTTAATAATCGTCGAAATAAATAGTTCTCCTTCGAACCGATGGCTGCAAGTTTATCATACTGTGCTAACGCTGGGTGTCAATCATCAAACAGACGCAGGAGGAACCACTTTGGTTGACCATGTCGTTACTCCGGTAAAATTAGCAACTTTACAATCGAGTAATGAATGTATGTGAAGAACTACCCCCCACCACAAGGAGGTTTTTGGGCTTTTATTCATATCGAATTAGATGCCGCAGCTCAAAAAATCTACATTTTCTATACTGACTATTATACGTTCAGATACGAAAATACAGTCACTGGAACAGGAATAGCGAATATTCCCATGGGCTCTAATGGAAAATTAATATTTGGATGTATCCCTAACTCAATTAATATGCAATGTGCAAGTGGACAAACTTCACGTCCGATTTTCGCTCCTTACAGCAGAAAAACTACTCCTTATGATACACTTGGTTTCCTGTTCAAAGGTAGACTTTAATCAATATGCTGAGCAAAATTTTCAATAATTTCATCACGATTTAGTGAAGAACGTTGTATGGTATAAATTTGACAATACTGACACCCCAGGTCAAGCTAAAGATTATTCAGGAAATACCGGCGGAGATATTGGAGGTATGAACCCATAATATCTTCTAATGCCTTCAATATTTATTACTAGGCACCCAGGAAACATATCCATCCTATACTTTGGTAGCAAACAGCTCTCTTATTGAATAGCCATTCATTTAAATCTTGAAAATAGGGTCAAGAAGACAAAGGCTTGAGCTTTACATCAACAAGCAGAGTGTGGTTCCCCTCTAGCATGCCATATAGGGCTTCGTACAGCATGTGGAATGCTGTTGAAACATTCGTGTTTTGGCTAAATATGCCTCTTCAAACTTTGGATAATGCATTGCTATTCAGTCGATATACCGTAATCAAATCTAAAATCTGACCTCGCCTCACACTTGGTGGTTATAGTCCAGTTCGACTAAAAAAATCCAAATCTCTTTTGATACTTCGAACAGAGTGAAGATTCTTCTTAGACCTAACACTTCTACTATCATTACAACATCGCTTGCCATTCCAGGTATGCGAAATAGCTTTGATATGTACTGAATAAATTTAACATAGCTTCAACTTGGACTCTTTTAATTGTGGCTCTTAAAGTGCAGCACGTATCTGTTTTTGTCCCTCCTTCAGGATATTGGGAACACTCTTTCCCAGCCGATCAGACCATTTTACATGAGGTTGGCGATATTGAATATTTAGGGAGTGGGGCCTCCACTTTTACTGGATATTTGAGAGAGATGAGAATCTATTCAGATTCATCTCTGGTTAATTTTGCTCCGATTCCTACTGCAGGTAACTATCTTTAAAAGCAGCCATATAACAAAATATTGTTAAAATTGTAGATTTTGCAACTTGTCAGAGTGGATGTACTTATGGAATTGGTTTCACTACACTTCTAAATAATATGGTGGATCCTGTCTGCCTCTATTCTAGCACTCCTCCTACTTGTGCAGCTGGAACAAGTCTTTTCTCTGAAACTAATATCTGCTACAGTAAGCACAATTTGCAAAAAAAATTATTGCAATGTTTATTATTGTTTCAATTTATAAGAATGCTACAAAGATTGTGATTCGTGTACAGGACTTAAAGCTACTAATTGTGATCCATGTAGCGCTACGCAAAATCTCTTCAAGCTGCCAACAGGTTACTGTACATCATCCTGTCCAACAACGTCCTATGGAGATACTTCAACTCGAAGTTGTGAAGATTGTGTTGCAGGTTGCGATGTTTGCACGGATGGATCAGCCTGTACTACATGTACAAGTCCAAAGTATTTGTCACAGGTTGACAATTTGTGCTACGATTCTTGTCCCACAGGAACCTATGTAAATGGGGCAGAGTGTTCTGCTTGTCCTTCAAATTGCGATGTGTGCTCAAGTGGAACTGCTTGCACAACATGTTCATCTGGATTTTATCGCTCTGTACTCGATAACCAATGCTACAGCTCTTGTCCTATCACCACATACCTGAGTTCACCAGATTGTTTATCATGTCCTTCAAATTGTGATACATGCTCCAGTGGAACTGTTTGCACTACATGCTCATCAGGATTTTATCGCTCTGTACTCGACAACCAATGCTACAGCTCTTGTCCAACAGGAACTTACTTATATGGAGGAGTATGTTCTGCATGCCCATCAAATTGTGACGCATGCTCAAGTGGAACCGTTTGCACGACTTGCTCCTCAGGCTATGGGCTTCACACAGATAATCTTTGCTATAACCCTTGTCCAACAGGAACTTACTTATATGGAGGAGTATGCTCTGCATGCCCATCAAATTGTGACGCATGCTCAAGTGGAACCGTTTGCACGACTTGCTCAGCAGGGTATGGACTCCATGATGATGATCTCTGCTATAACCCTTGTCCCGCTACGACCTACTTAGATGGAGGAGCATGCTCTGACTGTCCGTCAAATTGTGATACATGCTCAAGTGGAACTGCTTGTACGACCTGCTCCTCAGGATATGATCTTCATGCAGATAATCTCTGTTACAGCTCTTGTCCAACGGGAACCTACTTCGATGGAGGAGCCTGCTCCGCTTGCCCATCAAATTGTGAGGCATGCTCAAGTGGGACTGTTTGCACAACATGCTCCTCAGGATTCTATCTCTCCGCACTCGACGACCAGTGCTACAATCCTTGCCCTGTTATGACGTACACAAGCGGATCGACATGTGAAGCGTGCCCATCAAACTGTGATTCATGCTCAAGTGGAACTGTCTGCACTACTTGTTCAGCAGGATATGGGCTTCACACAAATAGCCAATGTCACAGCCCATGTCCAACAGGAACCTACTTAAATGGAGGAGTATGCTCTGCTTGTCCATCAAATTGTGATGCATGCTCAAGTGGAACTGCTTGTACGACCTGCTCCTCAGGATATGGGCTCCACACAGATAATCTTTGCTATAATCCTTGTCCCACCACAACATACTTGAGTGGCTCAACATGCTCAGCATGCCCATCAAATTGTGATTCATGCTCAAGTGGAACCGTTTGCACAACTTGTTCAACAGGATTCTATCGTTCTGTACTCGATAACCAATGCTACAGCTCTTGTCCTATCACCACATACTTGAGTTCACCAGATTGTTTATCATGTCCTTCAAATTGCGATGTGTGCTCAAGTGGAACCGTTTGCACAACATGCTCATCTGGATATTATCACTCTTCAGTCGATAATAAATGCTACAATCCTTGTCCCACCGGAACATACCTCAGTGGATCCACATGTTCGGGATGCTCCACAGACTGCTCCTCATGTACTAGCAGCACCGATTGCACTGCCTGTCAGTCAGGTTATTATCTTTACGATGATGGGTCCACCCAAAGTTGCTATAATCCTTGTCCTAGTGGCCTGGTTGCCGATACCACTACCAATACTTGTACTTCAGGCTGTGGAGCAGGCACATATCTTAACGGCAATGTTTGCGATCCCTGTGTTGAATACTGTACAAGCTGTTCAAGTGCTACTTCATGCAGCTCATGCTCCGGTGGACGGACATTCACTAATGGGGCTTGCGTACTCCCAACTTCTTGCTTAGGATCTAACTGTGTATTAACACTAAGCCTTAAACTCACATCTGATCCTCTAGGATTCCTTCTCGTATTCAACCAAGAAGTTCAAGAGATAATAGATTCTCTCACAACGACTCTTGCTGTAAAGTTAGGTGATGAAATGTTCTCCAACTCTCAGTACTATCTCCAAAAGGTTGACTCTACATCAGCAATGATCCGATTCCCCACAACTCAGTCAATAGAGTCAAAAACGACTCTTTCCTGCCAAGTGAATCTACCTTCTTCATTAACTGCAGACTTCACCGAAGTGAACAATAATGCAAGCATTCCAGTTGATAGATATATCGCATTATCACCATCTGAGCAAGTAGCCACTGAAGTAACCGCAACCTTGGTTGACTACCAAGGGAAAGTAACTTCTGCTATGGTAGCAGTCGGTCAACTAGGTGGCGGTCTCTCCATGACTTCTTCTCTATTTGCAGCTTTTGGCTCCGAGATGATACAAATGTTCCGCTTTTCTAATGTCAAATTTCCTTCCAACTGCCTAGCTGTCTTCAATGATTCTCTCACAAGTCCAGTGAGCATATCTATTCCCATTGATATGTCTTCGATCGAAACGGTTGGAGAAGCCGTTGATTTTGGAGTAGCGATTCCTGACGGTGAGTCCCTCGAGAGATATGAAGTGAATCGCTACTACTTAAACAATTTTTTGGATGGCATTGCGTCGGTTGTTGCTTTGCTTCTCCTCGGCGGCGTGTTTCGTTTTGCAAGAAGATACAAAAAGAAAATGCACAGAAGAATCGCTTATGTCGTCAATAAGCTCGATATCTTCTTAACATGGAACTTTACTATTTCATGTGCGTTCAGCCACATCATCAAACTCTATTTCTACAGTACCATTAATATGTGGTATATTGATACCGAGACAGCTTTTGGAATCGTTAACATTATAGTATCCATTGTCACGATAATGCTAAGCATTGGACTCATTGTTTGGGCAATCAAATATCTCAAGAATGCAAAATGCGAAGAACTTAAGGAACCCGACCGGTTTGATCTGAGCGATAGATATAGATGCTTGTATGAAGGCATAAAGCATGATACCCCAGCCCAGAAGTTTTACGTTCCAGTGCTAGTGATCAGAGGAATAATATTCGGACTATTAATGTCATTGATGAGATACCAGCCACTTCCTCAATCCATACTCCTCTGTATAATGAATACAGCTTTCTTTGTCTACTTAATTGCAGTGCGCGCTGCCGAACTTACAAGCGAGATGATCGCTCAAGCATTTACAGAGTTGGTCATGACTTCAATGTCTTATTCGATACTAGCTCTTGCAGTTATTGATGCTGACAACCCAGAAAACGACGGTGTCAGATCTCGTTTAGGAATAGCCATTTTAGTTCAAAATTTCGTCTTGCTTGGCGTCCAACTTCTACTTTCGATCCAAGGAGGAATTTCCGCATTAAAAGGACTGATTATAGGTATTATAAACGCTCGTAAAAGAAGGAACTCGATCATGCCAGTCAAATTTGACAATTCTCATCGAGAAAGTGCGAGCCTCGTCGCTGATGTATTGGGTATCACGGATCTGGTCTCAGGAGTCCAAGACCCTTTATCAAAGCCAACAACGATTGAGCTATCTCCATCAGGCCATTTTGATTCGGATCATACGATGAAAGCAAGAGAACCTGGGTTAATTGACGGATCTCCTCTTATTTCTCCATTGACTCCACTCAAACTTAGAAAGTTCGCAAAAAAGAGAGAAGGAGCCAACATGTTCCTTGACTCACCAGAGAATTCACCAATGAACTCGCACCATGAGGGAGCGAGCCCTTTATTAAGGCGTGCTCTTGCAGGAAGAAGACCAACTTATCAAAGGAGCAATTTTGATATGGGTGATCTGATTGGCACGAGGATTTCAATGGGGACGATTAATTTCAATCTGAAAGAAGAAGGAGAAGAAAATGAGATAGATGTGAAGGACACTACCCAAAAATTACAAGGAATTGAAGAATAATATCCCCACCACAGATAATTGGCTTCATAATATCATATTAATTATTAACTCGTAAATAGTCTGATTTGCCTGTCTTCAAATTGATAAATTTGAAGTTGGTTCAGTAGAGAAGAGTATATTGAAAAATTGTTTCATTGTTCATTTATCATACATTGAAGCCATTAATTTCTATATAATTAAAGAGAGAAAAGTCATCTAACAAGAAAAAATTAATGTGTAGTTGAGATTTCCCAAGATATCCTACAAGAGCTCCTTTTAATTTTTTGGTATTTGTTTTTCGATCAAGTAAGTTCATCAAGCTTAGACTTCCAAATTTGAAATTGAGCATATTTAAAATCTTTTTTTGAAATGAATAAAATCCAAGACACCGCTAGGATGAATCCTTTGGAATCAGCCTAATAATCGTTTAGTTTTAAGCTTTGTAATCAACTTCCAGTGTAAATCACACTGTAGTGTAATTGCTTTAGTCATCTCTTGTTTGGAATTTCTAATAATGGTAATATAAATATATTTCATGAAAAGCTTGCTAAAACTTATAAGGAGAACGTAGAGTTAACCAGGAAGTGTCGTCCAGAGCTTTAGCTATGCTCATGAAATTTTACAAAACTCTGAACGGAGTTTTCTATTCAACAAGAATCTCAATTTAAAAGTATTACGATTACCATATTTAAAATTCGAGGGTATGTTGCGATAGTAATGAGAAAGAAGCTCACTCTTCTCCAATTAGCATAAATACTGAGACCTCTCTTCCTACTAGATGGCATATTCAAAAGTTGAGAGCGTAGATTCAATCAACTTCCAAATGTGTAGCAACAAAGGCAAGAAATTCTGGAACAAGCACGTTGACTTCATTAATTTTGTAGCATAATTGAAAGGAATGAACCTCATAGATGCAGAAATGGAGTTAATATAGACGTTTTCATGATTATTGTTTAACCATATCACAATAAGAATCCCTTTTCCTGGAGAATCAACAGCAAAAATGTGATAAACTCGAAAGCATAAACAAAGGAAATTGATACTGATAATGCTCTCGCTTTCATCATTATTGAGTAAGCTTTATATTCGAGCCATTTCTTGATTCAAACTTGATGGGTATATTGTTTATTCTCACAGTTTATTAAAATGGGAATTATGCAAATGAGCTTTATTTCGAAAAAAAGTCCACAGAAGCAATTGTAGCTCAGAAAAAATTCATAAAGAATATATTTGAATCGTCCCAAGGTTTGAGCGAGCTGACAAGGAAGGAATATAAAGCCATTTTTTCTCAATACTGGTAGTTTTGAGGATAAATCCGAACAGCTCTTGAAGTAGGATTCTATTTGATAGACAGAGAATTTAGTTTCAAACCAATGTGATTTTTGCGAAAGAACTTTGAAATGATATCATTTGGCTTAGGAAGATGCTTTGATAGACAATAAAATCTGAAAATAGGAAAGAAACTTCAGTTGAGTTGGAGAGGAAACCGCAATATTCCTTATGAAAGAAGCTAATGAACGGAAAATCTTAGCATCTTGCATGAGATCGCTAAGCTAATAGGGATAGACCGCAAAATATTTAGGGTTAAGCCGTGATTAGGAGACCCACTCTGAAGAAGCCTCCTCATAAATAGAAATTCTCTCTGTTTTTCTCATATAAAACCCCAATCAGGCGACTACATCTTTAATTTCAATAGTGATTGAGGCGAAATATCACCTCCCTATCTTGTTAAGCTACAGATGCTTTGGATAACGCAACTTGACCTTTTCGCCCTTGGCCAAACGGAAGGACGTTTCAAGCTATAGTACTTGAAGCAAAATTCATCTCTGCTATTGGACATTCTGTTCCAAAAAATTCTGTTATGGAATTTTAATTTCCTTTATAAAGTAACGAATTTTAATGTAAGACCAGAATTTCGGTAGTTGAAGCCTCTTGGTGGCCTTGGTTGCGTCTAATTCAAAAACAACCAAATATGCATATTCTGTTCAAAAGTTCATCTTTATTACACTCAATGCTCATTTTTTTGTTTTCCTTACCCATAATTTCAAAAAAGCTTCCAAGCTTCCCTTGTGAAAAACTTCGTTTCATTGAGTTCTGAAACTCACGTGATTGACATAAAATGAAACATTTTCTTTTCCGTCTCAACAAAAGAAATCAATTTCCACATTCTTTTGCCTTGAACAAGCTGAAAATGGGAGGTTCCGACAATTGATGGCTCTGCAAAGCAACAACTCCAGAATTTCAGCCGTTCAGTAGCCAATTCTTTCAGTCAGAATCGCAATTGAAAAGATTGCAAAGAGAAATTTTAATTGGCTGATTATAGGTTTAGTCAGTTTCCAAATTAAGGTAGTAATATTGTCCAGGAAAAACTCTGATTCGAATTGTACGGGATCAGATTTCACAAATGACCAAATTAAAATAACTGGCAAAATTTTATCGCTTATAAATAATTCATTAGATTCCAATTTGAATATGATCCGAAAAATGCAAAGATTCTTGCTTATTGTACTTGCCTTGCAAGCTCTCATTCATCAAGGAGATTCGGCGGCGACGGACTTCTGCAACATCTATCTACTAAACATGGGAACCCTGAGTTATGGTCTAGGGTTATATACTGGTGGAGCTCCTAATGATGGAACAACGTTCACCACGACTGACATACCAGAACGTAATAAATAACAGACTATGATTGCTTAGAAGTGTTAATGAATTAATTAACCTCAATAGTGGAAACTGCAACGGCCTTCACAGTGAGCTTTTACTTCAAGAATAAGATGGTGACAAACAATTGGTTAATCTATCAAAAATCGGTGCTTTTTCAGCTCACCGATGAAACAATATAGTAGACAAGATTTTCTTTGCTGTTTTAAATAATTGTCAAAATAAAATAGTTCGGAAGCAAATCGATGGCTGCAAGTTATTCACACTAAGCTCAATCTGTTCGCTTATCACCAAACAGATCTTCTGGGTAATACTTTAATGGAACATGCAGTTTCTCCAGTAACATAAGACTCTCTATTTTACGGGCAAGTAACACAAATATCCAAAGGCTCAAAACCTGCCAACAAACGTTTGGTCTTTTATTCATGTAGAATTCGATGCCGCCACCCAACAAATTTACATATTCTTCACTAATTTTGATACCTTCACATATGAAAACAGAGCTGTTGGAACAGGAGTAATAAACACTCCCATGGGTGCTAATGGAAAACTCATCTTCGGGTGTATCGAGAGTTTAAACATTCAATGTGCAAATGGAGAAATAGCACGTCCGATTTTTGCTCCTTTCAGCAGACAGGCTACTCCTTATGATACACTTGCTTACATGTTCACAGGTAAATTTCAATCAATATCGGCAGAGAAATTTTCAATAATTTCTCAAAATTTAAATTAGTGACGACTCTCGCATGGTATAAATTTGACAATACGGATACTCCGGGTGAAGCTCGAGATTATTCAGGAAATACCGGCGGAGACATCGGAGGTATGGATACATAACAACTTTCGACAGCTTCACTTTCAATAATTTTTATTATCTAGGTTCTCAGCCAGACTTTCCCTCGTACACTTTGGTAATAAAGATTTCGTTTAGTAGTCCTGAAATGAGCTTAACCTTTAAAAAAGGGTCAAGAAGACAAAGGCTTAAGCTTTATATCGACAAGCAAAATAACGCTCCCCACCTCGATTTCCTACAGGAATCCTTATGATCCATGGAATGCTGTTGAAACATTCGTATTTTGGCTTAATATACCAGCTCAAACTTTGAGTGAGGCGTTGCTATTCAGTCGTGAGGACGTAAATCGAATCTTCAAATCTGATCTCACCTCATTACTTAATTGTTGGTATAGTCCTCGTCAAGTCTAAAATTCCAAATCTTTTTTGATACCGCGAACACAGTGAATATTTTTGTCGCACCTAATGGTACTCCCTTTACGACATCCCTTACTATTCCAGGTATGCAACCTAGATTTGATTCATACTGAATTAATTGTTTATTTATTTGGGTAGCTTCAACTTGGACTCTTCTAATTGTGGCTCTCAAGAAGCAGCACGTATCTGCTTTTATACATCCTTCTGGGTATTGGGAGCAACCTTTCCCAGCTGATCAGGGACTTTTACATTCTGCTGGTGATATTGAATATCTGGGAAGCTCGTCTTCCTCTTTTACGGGACATTTGAGAGAGATGAAAATTTTTTCAGACTCATCTCTTGTAAGTTTTGCTCCTACTCCTACTGCAGGTATCTATCTTTACAGTATTCATGCAGCAACGATAACAATATATTTTAACAAAGATTTTGCAAGCTGCCAGAGTGGGTGCGATTATGGAATTGGCTTAGGCACACTACTGAATGTTGATGCAGCTACAACGCCTTTCTGTCTTATGATTGATTCTGCTCCAACTTGTTCAGGAGCAACCGCTCTATTCGCAGACACGAACGAGTGCTACAGTAATATTAGCCGCTTGATTGAGAAAATATTGAGATTATCTTACTTTTGATAACATCAGACTGCTATAAAGACTGCGACGCATGTACAGGACTCAAAGCTATCGATTGTAACCCATGCAGCGCCACACAAAATCTCTTCAAATTGTCAACTGGCTACTGCACTGCAACATGTCCAACAGGGTACTATGGAGAGGCTTCAAGTCGAAGTTGTCAAAGTTGTGTTGCAGGTTGTGATGAATGTTCAGATGGAACTACTTGCACGACCTGCTCACTAGGCCAATACTTTTCTGAAGTGGATAATTTATGCTATAATCCTTGCCCAACAGGAACTTACCCTTATTATCCAGTTTGTAAGGTATGTCCAACCAATTGCGCTTCTTGCACTGGGGCTATAGAATGCACCTCTTGCGATCCAGGATTCTATCTTTCTGCTGTAGATAATCTATGCTACAATCCTTGTCCCACTAAAACATACCTTAGTGGATCAGTATGTTCAGCATGCATATCAGGCTGCGATGTGTGCTCGGATGGAACCACTTGCACAACTTGTTCGTTTTTATATTATCGCAACGTCGCCGATAGTAAATGCTATGATACATGTCCTACTGGAACATACGTGAGTGGATCCGATGAATGCTTAGCGTGTCCATCAAATTGTAATGTATGCTCAAGTGGAACTGCTTGTACGACCTGCTCCTCAGGCTATGGGCTTCACACAGATAATCTTTGCTATAATCCTTGTCCCACCACAACATACTTGAGTGGCTCAACATGCTCAGCATGCCCATC
>ENA-UOTX01000991-UOTX01000991.1-compost-metagenome-genome-assembly--contig:-NODE-991-length-24928-cov-25.008813_pt1 | contig 24928 bp, 12 predicted proteins | sample MGYA00238143_ERZ746982 | MGnify/ENA primary metagenome ERZ746982 (study PRJEB28758, sample SAMN06268862) | compost metagenome | isolation source: single cell | place: USA: California, Emeryville, Joint... | reverse complement strand
ATTTATACGTCTGACGAGTTCCGGTATAAGAAGGCATTTCAGCGAATCAGATTGCATTTTGAGAAATTTCTACTGATACTCAGACAAAATATTCAAACCTAACCGAAAAGCCCGCTATCATGGAGCGGAATGCGTTAGAGAAGGACCAGAAGGGGATATTTTGTATGGAGCAGGGCGGGAAAGGGGGTTTATAACCATTTGAAGATGGATTCTGGTAGGAATTGGTCGGTATAAAACTACTAATTTGGTTTCAATAAATTCGATTATAAAACGTTAGAACACAGGAACCTGTGCCTTAAGATCAAACTTAAACCAATCAAATTCGAGGAAGCTATTTAAGAGATGGAAACTAGATTGGGTGAGGGATGGAATCACGAATCAGAGGCATCCTTATGAGAATGAAAGTGGTGAAGAGATCATTCGAAAGCAATAATAGTATACATGCCTCTATGTAAAGTGATACAATTCATGGCTTATTTTCGGTTGTACTGACAAAAATAAGCTTAGAGGTAGTGATTTTGGTATTTTTGTTGGGATTGCCAAGCAATTACCGCAAATAAATGACTTAACTCCGCAACAAATGTGAGTGTGCGCAGATTTAAGCTGGAAAATCAGCAAATTAGAAGATTCTGGAGATACTGATAGCTTTCGATTCGAAATGCAAGGAAAAAGCATACTGGTACGAGCGGACCTTTTTGAATTTTTTGGAAATAATGGTGAGCTTCTTTAGTTTATGATGCAATCAGTTGTGCTCGGATGGAATAAATGGCGTTAGACGCGCGAAGCTTTTGATTTCTGTAAATTATTGTATCCTGATACATTCGGAGGATTACCATGGCGATGAAACTCATTTTTCTGATGGACTCAAAATCATCGGAAAAGATTTTAATCGAAATACCCGTTAGCTTATTTCAATTCGACTTAAGAACAGTGCTTGAATCTTGTTCATCATCTAACTCATCTCTTATTTGAGTTGTAATTCATCACTTTCATTGATCTGCTCTCGGTTTTCTGGATCAACTACCTCTTCAAAGAAAAGCACAGTGGAACAAAATATTAACCCCACTAAATCTGACGATTTGTGAGCCTCAGAATCTCCACTCAATTCGACTCACCCGCACAAATTTTAATCTCTTAGTACATCGCTGATATATGCTTCCTTGCAGATTAGTTGCCGGTTTATTGAATTAAGTAGCTAATATCTCTAGTGAAAATACTCCATACATCCCACTATTATGAATTAAGTTAAATCACATTAGAATTTAAAAATCAAGTAGAAAACTCTGAATATTATTGTCTATTGTCTGACAATGGCTGCTGGCTGTTTCAATCATCTAGAATGCACGAATTTCTCGAATGCAAACTCAATTTTGAAATTTGTTGCAATTTGTTAAAAGAGAAACTCTCGGTAAAATTGCTTTCAATATCAATATAATCTTCAAACTAGAAGCGGAAAGCTGTTTCTGTATAGTCTCAGCCTCCAACAGACTTTTTTTCCCAAAATTTTTCAAATTTACTCCTAAGTCGCCAACGCTGTTTGTTTGATTGTTTATTCCCAAATAAAGAATCTTTATCGAATTTCCAATCATCATTACAAAAGCTCCAAAAGTTCTGCGGTTATGAGCTCTCCCACAGAAAATGCGAATAAGCCTCAACAAGAAAGCACTGGTCAGGCCAAACAAGAAAACACCTCCCAACGACCTGAATCTCCAACAAAAGCCCAAACAGGTCCAAAAGATCCATTCATTGTTACTCTTCTCTTTCATATCGAAGGAATTCTAAAGCTGCTCTTCGTTCCAATCCTTCTCGCTCTTCCTTGGTACTCAAATCATATCGTGGGGATCATTTGCCTCCTCGGAATCATCCGTCAGTGCAAAATTCCAAAATTCTCGAAAGAATATGGCATCAGGCTGATAACAAACGAATTTGCTCAAAACCTGTTTTATATCGTACCTTTCATGTTTTTCCCAGGCAGCAAGCACCTCATTTACTACTTCCCCCTCGCGATTCATTTCTATTTGGGTGCTTGCCAGTATGTTTTCATGAAGCAGCCTGCGCTATACTCGCTTTTTAAAGGCATCATCGATTTCATCAGACGAAATGACAGAATCATCAAGGTTCAGAGAGCGAAACTGGAAGTATTGGAAATTGCTTTCATCTTGATCTTAACGATTGCAGGCAAGAGCTCCTTGGTGTTGGTTTTGCTTTACGGAAATTTCATCAGAATAAAATACATGCTGAATGAATTCACAAAGATAGCCTGTGCCGAAATGAACCAATGGCTCGATAAAATCACGAATAATCCCGCTTGCCCAGGAATCGTCAAACTGCTCGTTCAGAAATTCAGAGGCTTGTGCGGTTATCTGACCAAAATGGGTTAAAATGCGTTAATGCGCAAAAGCCAAGCGCAATGATTGCGTTCTCGTAAACGCTATCTAGCTCATTAGCAATTGCTTATTCATATTGATCCTCAAAGATAGGCTCTCGATAGATTGCATCTCATTTGCAAGTTTTTATACGGTTTTTCATTGAAATTGATACGTTTAAAGACTATAGAGTTAATAATGAAAGCTCGCGATGAAAAAATTAGCGAAAGCCGTTTTCATGTTTGTGATTCAAATAGAAATAAAAAAAACTTTAAATAAGACAAATCATTCATTTCCTGTGAGAATCACCAGCTTTTTGTCATGGAAGCAAAAAAGAGTGATGCAAAGCAGGGCTCTAGCATGTTAATAGGTAGTCAACTTGACTTATTCATCGCAGGTGTGAATTTTCCAAGCAGCTCATGTGTAAACCTCTACCAAAGAACAACAATTACCCGCAACAACTGGGTTATGTTCGCTTCTACTGAGACGATTTCCGGCTCTCGAGACCCAAAATACACCCAAAAGATGTTCGTGCAGTATTCCTTCTCAATAAAACAAGAAATCCTCGCTGAAATTATCGATGCAGATACCAAATCCCTAGCAGGAAGCGTCGAATTCAATATTGTGAGACTCTTGACAGCTCCTAACCAAACCCTCAAATTATGCGTGCGAAAAACGTATCCAGCGTATAGCAACGATGATAGTTTCTTACGTCTGAGGATAGATAACTTCACTGACAGTCTCGATGAAATTCGCCTTCAATTCGCTGCGAGTTTTCTCAAATCGTATTTGCTAACACCCAAAACTTACTTTAGCGTTTGGCAAATGGATCCGAAGGAAAAAAAATTCATGCCCGTGCTTAAGGGAGAGGTCTATGTGGGTGATGTCCCGGTCTGGGAAATGATTCGGCCTAAAGCTATTGATTTATGCGGGAAGGATTTTTCGAGGCTATTAAGAGTGGTTGTGCATAAGATACCAAAGATTCACCAAGAAAAAATCATGGGGCATGTTGATTTTACTTTGAATGATATTTTCTATGGAAAGCTTTCTTCAAAGGATATTATTAAATTTTCGCAGAAACCTGGCGAGCCTCTACAAAAAACGAAAATTGGAACGCTTTTCTTACGCTACAAGCATGCTAGCCGTGTGCCTCAGTTCCTCGATTACGTATTCGGAGGTTTGGATCTTTATTCGGTGATTGCGATAGATTTTTCGAATCGGGGAAATTCGTATGTAAAGCCTGAATCAACTCACTATAATTTCAATGGCAAAGGCTCTCTGTATGAAAAAATAACGAAATTGCTGGCTGAAGTGCTGATTTCTTACAATACCAATAAAAAAGTTGTTTGTAATGGGTTTGGTGCGAACAAGTTCGATTTGATGAATGATTGTGTAATAGAAAAAGACACTGTGTGCTTTCCACTGTCAGATAATCCAGATAATAGTTCGTATTCGGACATTAACACGTTAAGTAGGGACTACCAGAAGATTATTACTTCATTGGAGCCTTGTCAAGTAAAAGCATATACACCTGTTGTCAAGGAGATTATAGAGTCGCTGAGAAAAGATGGTCATTTTGCGTCGACTTCTCGCTTTTATAGCATTATTTTATTAGTAGAGGAGGATATTCAAGACTTGAGGGAAATGATTGATTTTCTTGGGTCGATTAGAACTCAGATATCTGTTGCGCTGCTATTTGTAGGAGTTGGAGGAGGAGCATCCTATAAAAATCTGAAGACTTTTGGGGTGTATTCAGGGAAACTATCACGTCCGACCACTTCTAGAGGCGAAATTCTGGATCTTCATTCGATTGTGTTTTTATCGTTGGAAGAGGTGAAAGGAAGTCCTTTAGAGGTGACGAAAGAACTATTGAAGGTGCTTCCAGGGATAATAAACTCGAGCATGGTAAAGCGAAATATTTGTGCAGACCAAGGCACCCTTAAAATCAAATCTAAAAGTAAAAAAAGCGGCTCAAACTCTCCCAAGAAACTTGTTGCTGTTCAGCAAAATCATCATCAACACCAAAATCTGCAGCAGGCGAGACCACATTCGCAGTCAGGACAGATAATGAGCAGTGGGTTTATTTAAAATTATTTCATAGGAGATTTCGTGACTCCCGAATTTTTCATGGGAAATTCCTCTCAAATATATCAATCATTTTTTTCTTTGTGTTCTAATGTATTTTCATTGTATCCGTAAGGAGATTCTACCGTTTCCGCTTTGTAATCGGATCTTCTCAGTTTTTCAATATTTAGAATTTTTGCCAAAATGAAAGAACTTTCTTTTTCTCAAGAACGAGTACATAGAACACTCACTTTTCGTTATTGCTCGATACAATTATTTTGCACTTAACCTCCCGAATCCAATTAATTTTTATCTTCGCTGGTGTTTTAGCCTATCACACGTCCCTTCGAACATTCAAATCTTCGAATAACTCGCTCAAATAGCAATGGCTTCACCTAAAAAGAGCAAGGACAGTCTCAACTCATATCTTACTTTCCTCAAAGCAAATAAACAAAACCACTCAGATTCAAACATTCCTGGACCTGACGTAACCAAATCTTCCTAGTATCACACTTTATCCCGCTCTCAATAGGAATGGATAGGCTTCGCAAAGACCGTGCTCCGCGACTTCCAAGAAGAAGCTAAACTAAAGGACTACCACTCCGATTTCCTTCAATTTTTAGCGAAGTATAAAAATCATAAGTCCATGTCGCTTTTCTCAGGCATCAAATGGATAGACTTGGCAGCATTTCATAGTAATTCCCTCATAGCGTGTACTCAGAGCTCATAATTTTCAAAGCTACCCCGAATCGAGGCCGAAAAGACAATAAAAACACGATGACTCAGATTCCCATCCCTCAAGACTTCATGGGACCTAGACACCTTCGCAGCAGAGGGAATTCAGAAATCGTACTCTCCAGAGCCAACTCGCTCGCGCGAACTCCAAAGTCTCTGATTGACAATTTAAAAAATGATCCATTCGAAATTAAGGATTTCAGTAATCCGAAAGAAACAACCTCTGAGCAAATTTCAGACAGGATACTCGATTACCTCAGTTATGAGATCACTCATGGAGATAACCTGTTCAGAGATCTCATCAATAAATTCGCTGATTTGTACAACATTCGCTATCAGAAGTACCTTCCTGAGGAACTCAAGGTGAGAACAGCTCCGAGCACACCCGTAATGAGATCAGCAAGTCAATCAGGGATAAATTTTGCCGGAGCTTATGATATAAAGCAGAAGAAATTTTCTGAGCAGGCGGTGTCGGTTGGCATGGATGTGTTTAAGAGTTGCGAGATGCCGCGAGTGATTTCGAAAGCGACTGTCAATCGAGCGATAAACGATGTGAAAGAATTCATCCAGCTCCTTGAAATTCTGCTTTATCAGGTGGTTTATCAGTTCGTACTGCAAGAAGGTGGCTCAATAGGCATGAATTTCGACAGGAAATTGAAGCAGACAGTGCATATTGGCGTTTTGCATCCTTCAGTCCCGATATATAATACTCTCTTTAAGATAATCGAACAGCATTTCGATCAAAAACAGAGAAATCTGGAGCTTCAGATGGAGAAATGGAAAACTCTGCGACCCGAAGATTTCAATATCGAAGAGACGTTCTGCTTACCTGATGAAGAATTGCCTTATCTCGGAGCTATTGAGGCACTAAATATGCTGAACGTAGTGTTTACTCCAACCGAAAAGCTGAAAATCGTCAAGCATCTGAAGAATGAGATCGTGAGGGCTGTTGATAATTACTGGCTCCTAAAGGATCCGACGAAAAAGGTTTCAGAATTGACGATATCTGCTGATCAGCTGATACCGATTTATACGTATATCGTCGCAAAATCCGGGAATAAACGCATAAAAGCGAACTTAATGTTCATTGAAACGCTCCTCGATGACCAGTTTGTCAAATTTGGGGAAGAAGCGTATTTCTTTGCCACGTTAACCATCTCTATGGATTATGTTATTGGATTGGCAGAGGGACGTCGAGAACCGGAAAAAGTAATCGAAGAGAAAAAAGCCGATAGCAGCAAAGATGATGACCTCGCGATCCGAAGGTGTAATACAGCTGATACTATAACTAGGTCGTCACTCACTCCGACTCTATGCAACTCATCGAAAAAGACCTGTTCGATGATGCTAATCGAAGAAGTCGATGAAATAAGTAGGTACTCAGAACATGGCGAGATGCATTAGAAGTGGACTCGAAAGCTATTGCATAGTGGAAAAAAAAACTTCTTCTTTTTCATTATACAGCTAGCTTTACTATATTAAAAGATTTTATATAAAGCAACTGCTTTTTAAGCGATCTATGAGTATGGCCAGGCCAGTTGAGATGTCAATATTGCCAGTTGACTGTTTATGTGAGCATATATACTGATTGATTGTAAGTGATGCTAATTTAAAAAACCTTAATTTCTCCTCTCTTTCTCTATAGGTTATTCACAAATATAGAGTTGTGGAAAGGCTACCGGGATATTTAAGAGATTTCGATGTAAAAGGCCATTCATTCAGGGATTTTACTGCAATAGAATAGCAGAGTGTGAATACACAACGAAAAATTAGGACTATTAATTAAATTGTTAGAAACAGCAAGACTTCTTATTCTTCTTCTTTTTCGATGATTGCGGCTTCAAAAAATTCAAGACATCAACAATTGAATCCATAAGATTCTTAACGTTTGCTCCTAAAAATGCGCTGAGAACATTGTATTTATGAATTACAATCGCGATTGGAAGGTTTTTACCTAGTCAAAAACACTTGAATATTCTTTCGAAACTCCATTAATTTGCGAATCTTGAAAAATCTTTCGACCGTCTGAAGACTGATCAAGTCATCACAGTCTCTAAAAAAGTGCACATTAGAAACCCTTGCTCTAATTGGCTTAACGTACATTTTATTGAGGACCAAGAAAATCGGGGTTTCATTGACACTTGTCGTGATTAAAATATTGAAAAATTCGATCGCACTTGCAGCTAAATCCAACGGATTCGTCAGGTCCACAACAAACTAATACCATATTTCTCATTGATTTTCACTCATACCTTTATTACCATAATAATTCGTGTTTCCAAAGAAAATTTCACCCACGATGCCACCAGCTGAAATCCAATCTATATACCATACGTCATTTGAACATCAATTAAATTCGACCAATACCTCTCTCACCAACACCTCCTTTTTCTCTCGCTTAATCTTAATAATGTCCGTACCCACCGTAGGCTGAGTGTCCGCTTCCATTTCTTTGTCCAAATCTGATATTCATTTATTACAAACTGCCATCGAAGATGAATTGTTACTATGCAATCTTCGAATAAGCAACGATTTGCCTGAGTAAGATAACCCTTTAATATCATTGCAGAATATATTATATGAGAAATTGGACTGCAGTACCCAGCACAAGTACATCGCTTGACATCGCATCTGTTCTCAGAACCCCGCTAATAGTGCTTGACAGCTGAGTTGAATAGAGATTTCTGTTTGATTTTTTGACGCCTGAGACACTTCGACCGGTAATTTCTGGCACAACGCGAGACAATCGTTCGGGTTTTTGTTTGATGAACTCGGTTTCGATTGTATCTATCAACTCTTCTTTGCTTTCCTCTTTTTCTTTGTTCATGTTTTAAAGTGAAACAAACAATATTTAAAAATTATTGAGATTCTGCCCCACGAATTCAAAATCAAGACACAGCTTTATGACATTGTTTATGATCTGAACTTATTGAAAAATTAATGAAGACTTGTGTAAGGGTCACTGTTACATGCTAAACACGTTGAATTCAAAGGAAATTACAATCGAAACATTCTTGGCAATAATTGATACCCATAGCATAAAGGATTTTCCAAATGAATTAACGCAAATATCTTGAAAAACACAATTCAAATACAATAATTACAGGTATGAATCTGAAATAAATGCGAGCTATAAAGATCTCCGCCAATCTGGATGTACCGCTGCATCAGCGCTCATTTCACTCGGAAAAATTTCGTCAACGCGCTAAGGAATTTGGTATCGTCGCCTTCTCCACCTGATCTTGATTTCGCTGATAACATATCACCTGGGAAGGATGAAACAGCACTGCTTGACTTGCTAACGGTGTTGATGGCTTCTTCAAGGAGTTTATCTATTAAATGAAAGTCATGCCATTGCTAATGGATGTTAGCTCTTACATATTTTCGCTTTATAAATGCTCATTTCTTCTTCAATCAGCAGGTTCTCCGAAGATCTTAACTGGTCGAACATATTTGTATGGAGAATGAAGACGAAGAAAGACATCTCGAGGTTCATCTTGCACAAGTTCATGCTTTCTTCATAGCTCATGCCTAATAGCGATATTATTACAAAATGCGAGGGTTTTTCAAAGTTACTTGAGAAACATTTGTTCAGGCAGATATTTTGGATAGAGGCCTCAACGCTCTTGTTTGTGTATTCTAATTTCTTCGCGATCTTATGGTAGAACTTATCGTTCGCTTGTGTTTTCCATCTTATCATAAGGAAGAGCAGGAATCTTTGAGTGTCTTCTAACGTCTCGCAGAGGCCTTCCCAATAGGATAGTTCGTAGAAGAATCGTTGTCTCTGTTCGAAAGGACGGTCTTGGTACTCAAAGAAAGAGGCCAGCTGAGTGTGATAGAAACCGTTTTTAACGGAGGATAAGACCTGAAGCATCGATTTCAAGAGAGAGAGCTCAATTTTGAATGAGAGGACTGAAGGGTTATAGTTCTTGCGAGAGAGGAATTGCTAAAAAGGAGGCTTAGATGAGAACAATGGAAAGAGAAAAAATTACGTCTCTTTCGCCAGCAGAGTGTCGATGGTCAATTTGGAATCGTGAAATACCTGATTTCATCGCTCCGAGATGCAGACCTGAAGGAGAGGCGTCAAGCTGGTAGCTCTTTTCTTTAAGAGCGTCGTAGCTCGCGTAGATTTCGTTAAGAGCTTTTTCGTAGGCAGTGACAGGGGAGAATTCGCTGTTGATAACGACCTTTGTTTTGAACAATTTGAGTGTGTGATTGGTAAACGCGTGCAGAATTGTTTCGAACTGGGTTCGGTTGATAAGCACCCAGTCGTCGGCATGGTGGAACAGCTCGCTAAGCAGAGCGAGGGTGATTTCAAGCTCCTCCAAGTACTTTTTAAAAAACAATATTATTATTCTAGAGCTAGATAATTTCGAAATTACCGCTATAGTGTATTTTGTCGTGTTCTGCTCTTCCCAGTGATCATGTCCGTTCGGGTGGCTGGCGTCATGGTTTGGATAGCAGATCACTTGGTAAATTCTCTCGAAATGTTCCTTTACGAAGCTAACCACCGAATTAATAAAGCCTTTAAACAATTGTCAGCAAGATCAACAAAAATGGAAAATAAATCATACCTGCTTCTTTATGAAGGGTTTTTGTGATCTCTTTCACAAGAATCAGCGTCCAGCACCAGTAGAAATGTCGGGACGTTCTAACTCCGCACTCGTAGTTAGAGAGGTCCTTGAGTCCTTTGAACTGCTTATTCGAGCTCAACTCCCACATAATATTCTGCTCCTTGAGCAATATCGCCAGTTTATACTTTCCTGCCAGCTCAGTGAAGAATTTCAAAATGAATATGAACTCGGTGTCCGTGCACAAGTCGCTGTTCAATTTATTAATCAACAATTTGATCAGCTTGCTCTGCGTATTGACCAAATAGCTGTAGAAATTATCACTGTCGAGTCTGAAGAGCTGCTGGAAGCAAGTGATAATAATGGACAAGCAAGCAGTGTTTGGCTTGATCGCATTCTCCAAGTAAATGAGATACCTCATGGTATCAGTAGGATCGAACTTGATTTCTCTGCGAGACTCCAGTACCGAGTGGAAATAAATCATTAAGAAAATAATATATTGCGTGTTATCTCTCTCAACGTAATACTTCGACTCGCTGAACTTCCTGAAACCTGTCTGGTTCAGGTTCTGGAAAAGATCTTTGATCAATTCCAATAATCCCTTGTCCAACTGCCATGTTTTTTCCTCAGGAATTATATCCTTCTTCAGCGCCGTGATTTGAATACCTCCTTTAGTTGTGATTTTTGCCTTGAGTTTCGGACCAATCTTCATCAGGTAGAAGAGCGCGTTAAAGGCGTAGGATAGGAAATGAAGCTTTTGCTCAACGTTTTGAAGGGAAAGCAGGTTGACTTCGTCTTTTTGGGACGCGTTTTGAAGAGATTTCCATATGATTTTGACGCATTTCACTAGGAAATTCGTGCAGGAATCGACTTTAGTCAAATCATTTGTCTGCTTTGTGAAGAGGTCGATGAACCCTTTGGTAAAGCTCGTTTTGTAGTTCGGATTCGCCAACAATCGCTCCTTATCGTTATCGAAAACGTCCTCCAACGCAGGATATTTGGGGAAAATAGTCTCACTCAGGTCGTAGTAAACTGTTGAGAAACATTTTCCTTCCTGTCCCAACGTGCTTGAGAACTTGAACAACTTGACGATTGAATCGAAATATTTATGCTCGATTGCCATGAGCGATTGGTGCAAGTTGTACTTGTTGAGGTACGCCACAGTGTAATAGATAAACTCTTCCTTATAATGATACGTTCTCAATGCGTGGTACACTTCTTGCGTGTCGTATAAATAATCTCGGCCATAACCGTATAGATTCACATCGAGTATCTTATACACGCCTTTCTCCATTATATTATATGGCTTTTGGATTTTCTTCTTTTTCGCTCCATTGGTAGTCTTTTCTTCCTCTTCCATCTCCTTATCGCCTTTCTCCTCGCGATACTTTCGAGACGATACCTTGAAGTCCGTTAACGCGATCATATTCTTCGGTACATCTCCTCGCTGCAAACGAATGTTGGAATAGCCGGTCATGTAAGAGGTTTCGTGGATGCTGCTTCGGTGCATTTCCTCGGTCATGTCCTCGTTGTTAGAGGAATAATTTTCCAGATTTTGTCGATTGGCAAACTCTTCTTGGAAAGCTCTGAAGGTATTAGCATCAAACTGCTGGTAACTGGCCTCAGTAGTGAATTTCGCAAGCCAACTCTCGAAGTAATCGGTGAAAAACTCCTGGATAATGCCATGGATATACTTCGAAATGACATTCGACTTGCTTGATTTCAACATCTCTTGGGTCATAAAGCGAATCGCGACCATAGTCGCGAAGATGTTTGAGCATTCTTTCATGATCAAGCCCTCAACTCTGAGTTTCTCGAATTGAATAGGCAGGCGTTTAAGCTCGTTAGCACTTGCGCTGCGATAGAGAATTGGCGCGCAGTACTCATTTAACAAGTCCGTAATAGAGTATTTTGAATTCAGGTGCTTAAACACCGAGCTGAACATTCTTTGCATCAGTTGCCCGTTGTTTCTCAGCGTTTCAACAACCTTTCCGTAGTGGTTCTCGAGCGTGAAGACTTCGCGTAAGAAAATGATAATTTTTGCAAGCAAAGGCTTGTATTTTTCAACAGGCTTGTAGAAGAACGCGTCGATGAACCCGCAGAAAGTCGCTTGAGGATTGCTGATTGACTTCAGCGTCGATTTGAGGAATAAGTCCACGAAAGGTCTTTGAGTGTGAATACAGACGATAAGAAGCTCTAAGGCTGCAGAGGCGTCCTCAGGCTGGCTCTCGAAGTCATAGAGCACGTTGATAAACTGAGAGAAAATCTCCTCGAGGATCGTGTCAGAATTGAAATTCTTATCCCAGCTTGAGATTGATGAGATATATTCATACAATAGCGGCTTATGGAGCACACTTTGGTCCTCCCAGAGCAGGATCAACCTCGTAATCACGCGCAAAGCTAACGTGCAGACTCTTGCTGCGTTCTGGTTGCTCTTCAGTCTGTTTTTCAAGAAAAGGTTTCTCGCTAACTCAGGATTCATGTTGCTCAAGAGAAGTCCGGTTTCGTAGATCTCATCTTCTGATGCCATAGTATTTCCAAGTGTTTTCTGGATGTTAGAAATCGTCTGAGGGTCGTATTTCACGACTGGATTGATGTATTTGATGTTTTCAAAGTTAACGTAGGCGAAGAGAGAAAGTATCAAGTTGATATGAATCGGGTCTTTATGCTGCTGGTATACATAGTGATGCATATGCTCTTTCTTTGTCAGTATCCTCTCCATGTCATCTACGACGTTCAACCGGCCAACCTCCATAAGGAACTCATTAGCGCTAGCCACGATATTTCCTTGCAGCGGAGTTTCGTGATACACCTCGATAAGGTTGATAATAATCTCCAAACATGAGAGACACTGAGCGATGAGGTCACGGCCGCGGAGAACTTGCTTCTGATCCATGTTCTGATTCATGATGTAGGACATCCAGAAGGTGTTTTCGATACCCAACGGATTTTCTTTATCGCTATTCAGCGTGATTCTGCCTCGGAAAACGGCAGGGTTAACCACGACTTCGAGGGTCTTGAGGATGAAATCGGTGAGTCTAGAAGCGTTGAGGTACTCTGAAATATGTGCAAGCAAGATGTTTTCGTGCTGTGGCTTCGTTAATCCAGTCGTTTTAGTACCGCTTGGACCGCTATTGGTGACTATGAGGTTTCTGTCTAAGGAAAGAACGAATTTTTGGAGCAGCAAGTCGGTGATTTTGAAAAGAAGAGAGCCGATTTTCCATTTTTTATCCATGATGTCGGGCGTAAAGATCATTTTGTCGAGATTTGGGAGGATCTTTACATAGATGATGTCGAAGAGATCGTCAATGAAGGTCGAATAGAACTGTACTGAGCCTTGTTTCTGACGGACCAAATCATTGAGCGCTTGAATCGGTGTCTCACCCCAGTAGGCGTCTCTGTGGATCTCGTCGATCAACTCTCCGGCCTGGTCCATGACATTGTTGATTTTCATCATGTTTGAACCGAAAAACACTCGCGCGAATTTCTCGTTGCTGTAGCGGTTGAAGATGAATTCGTTGTTCAAGATAATCTGATACGCGAACTGCAACAACGCGATGTAGATGTTATAGCGCTTCGTGCTATTTTCAATCGGATTTTCGGCTCGTTTAAGCGTGTAAAACACTTCTAGGATTGGATGAACGAGATCGTTGTATTTATTCACCATTGGTTCCCGCATCATCGTACTTGACTTGAGATTACTCATTGAAGTCGTTCCGTAGGGAGTGGTGTTGGGGAGAATAATCGTCCTTGGGTAAATTTGGATCATCGCTGCCAATGTCGCTGAGTAATGGAGATGAGATTCAAGGGCGGCAAGGGCCTTGAGAATCAAAGCGAGCAGCTTGTATGGATACTCTGGAAGTCTTTGGAAGTAGTAGAGTGTATCTAACAATAGAAGGATGAGCACAGAGCTCGAGTTACAAATCTTGTTGGGTCTCTCTTCATACATGAGACTCTCCTCGATAAGTTCTGCAAGCATCGGGTCATAAATCAGCATCTTGCAGACCAATTTAACGAGTCTGATCATCGGGTTGTTAAATTTCTTTATTTCATTAGCTCTCAGCTGCTGGATGGTTCGGGTCCAGTTCTGGTAGAGAATATGCCAGAAGTTGTAGCGAACGTTGAACTGATAGACTGAAGTGCGCTCTGAGCGGTCGAGCAACTTTGCTGTTGTTCCTTTAGGAATCGTAATGAAGCCCGCCTTGATTGGCTCCAGGATTTTGCCGCTAGTAGTTTCGCTTCTCGATCGACTTCCTTGGGGTCTTTCAAGCTTGACCACGGAATCTGGAAGCTCGCAGGTATAACACTCCATCTGGCCTAACAGACGCAGAACATGAGTCGCATAATTATTGTGTTTCGATCCCAGTAGCGCTGTGACGAACTTGATCATTCTTGTGGATTTCAATGGGAACAAACTGAGTAAATTATGAAGAAGCCCGGATAAGTTGGCATCGTAGTTAATATCGTGGCTCCAGAAAGCATCCAACGATTCATCTGGCTTGAGACACTCACAAGCGAGGTCCACAAGTTTCTCGTAGCTGTCTGTCTGGTCGCTGGAAATATCTTGAGTAAGCAACGACACCCACTCTCGAATAGTCAATCGGAAATAGTTTAAGAGAATATCGTTCTCGCTCACCAAGAAGATCCTCCTTCTCTTCATGTCTCGAATCAGCGAGAGATAATCTGTTGGTATAACACACTCTTCAGCATAACTTCTACACATCTTCTGAACCTTATCATCCTCGGTGTTATCCTTGTACCAAAGCAAGAGTCTTCTCCAAGCCTCAATCAACGGCGGGAAATAGATGTTGGTTTTGTAGCCGTCATTCAGGATTTTCGTAATATCCTCCCCTTTAGCGAGGATAAGAGCTAGTGGGTTTTCTGTCTGAGAACCACCAGCGAAAGGACTTTTACTGTGCTTAAAGATGTTTCCCATGTTTAAGCTATTCATGAGGGTCAGCAGGCAAAGATCTCCCATCATATCCGCATAAGCGTGACGCTGCTCGTCGTACTTGGGAAGCGTGACTTGATTTTTATATCTCAAAAGCGATCCTCGGAAGGACTGGTTGTGGAAGACTGTGAGCATGTCCATGAAGGTGTCCGGAGAGCAGTCCTGCAGGCCGTGGTAGAGAATGTACAGGATTTTCAGGATATGATACTGCTCTTTGAGGTTCTGTAATGTCCATTCTTCGGTATCGACCAACTCAGTTAGTCCTTCAGGAGGGTTTGCCTCAGAGATAAATTTGTAGGATTTCCAAAGAACCTCACCGAGTTTAGCCTTATCAATCAATTCCTTCGCAATTCCGGTGATCTTTCGGTTGTATTTTTGATCGGATTGCGAGGAGGAAGCCGTGAGAAGGATCGACAAGATCACGTCCAAAATGGCGAGCCTTTCTGAGTAATAATGCTCCATGATTTCTTTTCTCAGCTTCTGAACTTTGTTCTGGAACGCGAAATCTCTTGGAGCGTTCTGGTCGACCAAGGGCCTGAGGAGGCTGGTGTCGAACTCGAAGTATAAGTTGAGAAACCCGAACACTTGACGACAATCTAAATTCTATGTGACAAAGAACAAAGTGTAAGAAACGGTTGAGCAGAGCTAGTTTACGAGGTCTTGGCTGATAACGTTGATAATTTCTACTGACGGTCCTGACAGTTGGTACTTGTCTAACCATTTCAATCCGCCACTAGCGAGTTCTTTGAGGGCGGTTTCTTGAGATTTATCTCTGGAACGATAATACATAATGCCCTGAGAGAGCTTCTGACGCACAATATTATCTTTGAGGATTTTTTCCTATAGGTAGAATATTCAGATATAATCAAAAATAAGGTATTTCGCACAAATTCATCTTCAGTGAGTTGCTGGTTCACGTTATAGAGCTGATCGAGGAGAAAACTGTTTGAATTTCTGCACGTGCGAAGCGCTTTTTCGAAATCCGTGGCTGAAAATAAAGAATGTTATTGCAATGAGAGCCAAATCGAGGAAATTACATGTTGTTGGATCGATCGTTCGCTGAGTTGTTGTGGCTATTTGCAAAAAGAAAACCATTGAGCACGAAATATGACATTGTGATTACTTGTTGCGCCAGCTGAACCTAATAGGCCGCCACCAGACGTTCCTCCTCCTCCCAACAAGCTAGATCCTCCAGATGTTCCTCCTCCTAACAAGCTCGATCCTCCAGTTCCTGAGGTACTGCCGCCTGCTCCACCAGCGCCGCCTGTATTGGAGAATAGACTGCCTGATGCACCACCGGTTCCTGAGGTACCACCCGAAAGCAATCCTCCACTGCCACCCCCAGATCCACTGGTGCCACCAGTACTAGTCCCAGTTCCGGATGTAGCTGGTTTTTGGGTTTGACCTCCGCTGGCACCGCCACCCGTATTAAGATTGCTAAATAGCCCGGATCCTATAATTTCATGAGATTTTATTATCATTTGCTACTACCTGAACCTCCTTGGCCACCTGTATTACTAAAAAGCCCACTTGTTCCGCCTGCTCCACCACCTGATGGCTGATTGCTGAAAAGGCCTGAAGAGATGAATTTAGTCAGATAATAGTGCTGAAAGTGATCAATTTATACCCGAGCCACCAGCACCTGTGCTTCCTCCAGCTCCTCCTGCGCCTAAGTTATTAAAGAGTCCTCCTCCACTTGTCATCTTTCTTTGTCTTTATGGAAAAAAAAGATACCAAATATATTTCAAATTAATTAGAAGCCTATTTGGTGGTATTTTGATTCAAAGCTGCGAGGCAAATTAAAATAACCTTTGCGCACTTTTCAATGTGAATAAATTTTGACGCTCTTCTAATGAAATTAACATATGGTATTTCGATCGATATCCAAGCAAAGATTTTGAGAGAGAGAGACAAAGAACTGCTTCATGTCATTTGAAATATTTTTTGTTCATCGGTCAACACTGTAGCATTTGATATAGAAAGTGTGTCGTAGGGGGTATCAATAGTTAGAAAAGCTAAAATAGCAAATTAGCTGAGATAAAGCTGATGCCTAACATTCGCATGTTGTGATTGAACATTTCGAAGAAAATGAAAAGTGATTAATGTAGAAAAAGGTATGGAAAGCCAGAGTTAGGCATTAAGTTCCACGAAGAAGTTATAAGTTCTGTAGACAGATGAAAAAAATTAAGGGAAAATTTAATATACAGGAGACAGAATAATATTCTCATTTTATTTCAGCATTTCTGAAATTTTTGGATAAATTTTCGAAATATCCCTGAGGTTTAAGCAAAATCTCTGACGATCCAAAAAAAACACTTAATAAACTTTCTTAAATCAGAATGAATGGATGCTCTGAAGAGTTTTTTTAGCAGCTGATCGAATCCAACTCTTCTTTGGAGAGGTTGCTAATTCCTTTCTATCTTAACACCAAGAAGTGTCTACTCAGGATATGATCGCTGTGAGAGTCCGTGATGTGGAAAAAATTATTAATTATTATGTGTATTAATCATGTGCGACTAAGGTACCTGAATTCACAATTTTCTACAAGAAATAGTTTAACTCACTCGGAACTATGCATCAATTATATAGCGAGCATAGAACTGAGGAGAGCTGAAAAAAAGGTTTTATTCTTTAACTCAAAACTCCAAAAAAATTTTTCTCTTTCTCATTTGATACATTAATAATCAAAATGCAATAATTCGCGAGAACATTTTTATATTATACTTTTTTGGTTCTCTGAGAGGAATTATTTTTCCTGGATAAATGAATATAGCATAGCATGCATCTTCCTTCAGAAGATTTGATTCAATTGAAATCACATTGAAATTATAACCATCATTCTGCGAAATTGGCTCTTTCAAAGGTCGACAGCTCAGTATCTTATAGCTCCTGCCACAGAGCTACAGAGCTGGCAATTATGTACCAAAAACGAAATGTGCAAAAAATGTAAAATTTCATTAATTATTTACTAGGAACCGCCATCTCCTCATAAGGTGCAGTTCACGTATTCGATAGAACACTGTTGCAACATCATCAAGCTATTCTTACGCTAACAAGTCCTTTCAACTTTGATCCTTTGTTTGAGGAAGCTCAAACTCTAGTACTTTTTCAACAGTTAGATTACTGAAACTCTACTGCTGGTCACTATCCTAGATTAACTTCATTATTTAACGAGCACATCATACAGAACTAATAATACCATCTCTTTTCGACACATGGAAACAAAATCCGACATCAGCTTTTCATTAAGAGGTACCCTCCAGAAAGCTATGCCATCGCAGTTCCTAAGCAAGTTTCGCGGAGATATCGCGAAAGGTTTCTTTGAAAAGCATCTGGGTAGAAAAGGAGTTACAAAAACTGCCTTCAGAACTGACAAAGCTTGGCAAGAGAATTGGCCTGAAGATCCTTACGAGGCTCTCAAAGCATACACAGATTTCTTCAGTGGCGATCAACCAGAAAATGACGACGAATTCGACCACTTTGATATCGTATGGGATCTTTGCGAGACGGCGATACCACGCATCAATAAAGAGCTAGCTACTGCTGAAGAAGCAGGCTTGCCGTTGACAGAGTTCAATATGAAACTCAAAGCCGATCAGGAAGATGTTGAATTAATCATTAGTATGAAATTCGATTCACGGAAAGGACTCAAAAAACCAAAAAAAGGTAAGTAGTCCTTTGCTCAAGTTTAGCACTTCTATTTAAAATTGATTGTCTCTGAATGAATTGAAAGTTTACTTAGTTTGTGCTGAATTTGCTCTGACTTAATTAAGTAAAGTACTATCTGGTTTGGTGAATGAATTTATTTCTGAAATTACCACAATGAGCAAACAAATGTTAGGAGTTATGGAGGCTTTTCGTAGACATAGCATTATGATACGGTACCTGTAGATATTTGTCTTGGCAGATTCTATAAAAACTAATTATTGTATTGACAGATTCAATGAAGCTAATTGATTAAAGAATAATTGCTGCCTCTCTAGTAATCAAAAAATTTATTTATCTTGCAGAAGCGACGGGAATGCGTTCGGTTAAACAAAAAGGAACTAGTGATATTAGGAAACGCATTTCTCATGAAAACACTGGAAGCGAAGGCAAGTTGTTGCTCAAAAGTTTCGGAAGCAACTGGTATTGACGCTGATTTGTTTGGAATTCAAAACAAATTAGCTAGAATCGACACCTTCCATCATCAAACTAGATTTCTTGACCTTCTTTTTGCACCTCTTGATGCTGCTTGCTCGATCTTTTCATCACTTGAAATTCTTCAAATCAAATGATCCATTGTATCATTTGTATAATTTGCATACTTTAACACTCAGAAAAATGTGCTACTTCACTCTTCTTGCTCAATGAGCAGGTAGGAAAATACTGATTTGTTCGTTGAAGCCCTTGCTGCAATCTCGTGCTCAGATATTATAGGGCCCTAGAAGTTGACGAGCTGTATCATCTAATTAAATCAAATAGATTCAATAAACTATAATCGAAAAACAAACAGGCAAGAATGAAAACATACAAAATCATATATTTCTACCAGCCCTTCAGCGCATATAGACAGGAAGCGACGATAAACAGTGTAAATCATTCAATAGTGTTAGAAAATATACCAACTAGTCGAGAAGAATTATCTAATTTACTGAAAAACGATGGTGCACACTATGAAAACGCCACTTTGCGCTACTACGACAAAGAAACAAGCACCTATCAATATCTGACCGGTGAAACAGATCTGAAAAAGCTATTTGAAGATAAAAACGAAGTTAAATTGCTACTAATTCCAGCATGCACTGAAGAATGTAAGGCAAAAAACGCCGAGCTCGTCAAGAAATACAATAGTCTTGAGGCTAAGGTCAGCAACGTAGAAGCAAGCCACATTTTCAATAAGAATGCATCGAACAACTTCGTCATTAAAACTCATCTAGCAATCATGTATGCTGAACCTCTCGCTGCACCAGCAAAATCTGAGATTGAGCTCTGTGATTATCTCAATTATAGCAAGGAATGTCAAAAAATTCTAGATACTCTAGAGGCCAAAGGGAAAAAGTTCTTAATACAGACTGGAATCGCGACAAGTGACACTCTTAGTGAGATCATAGGTGAAGGTCCAATTATAATTCATGTTGCTTGCCAGGTTGAGATCGTAAAAGAGAAACCTTGCTTATTCCTCGAAGATAATAAAGGCAATCTTCAGCTGATTTCTTCCCAACACATTCAAAAAATGACCAAAAAGAGCATTCAAACAAAACTTGTTGTTGTAGCATCCAATGACCCTGAGAATGCAGTAAAAATATTTTATGAAGCCAAATTTCCTTGTGTGCTTGGTGTAAAACTTCGGACGGAGTCTGGCACAGAGTTCGTTCGAGATTTTACCAAGGCATTTTATGACTGCATTTTCGATGGACAGAGTATAGAGGAAGCGATATCCAATGCAAAAAATTGGCAGTATGGAGGAAAAGAGCTGATATTTTCCAAAGGCGTGAAATTTGATGGCCAGCCTCTCATCCCAACAACGGAGAAAGGAAAACTCTTTGATCAGAAGGAGAATTCGCATGAGATTCAGACTTTCAAGGGGAAATTTCAATTAAATAAACTTATTGGGCTAAATAAAGAGGTTCATGCACTTTTTAGTGCCGTATGCCAGAAAGATCATCAAGTAACCTTTGTGGTCGGTGCAGCTGGATCCGGGAAAAGCGTCTTGGTAAGGCAATTTGCGAATTATGCTTATTCTAGAGGCTGTTTCAGAGAGATGATAAGCACAATCGATTTGAGCAGAGCCAAATTAATGGAGAGCGATGGACACGCATTTCTCAGTGAGCTAGTATGCTGCTTTCCAAAATCCATAAAAACCGAAACAACCATCGATACTTTGACAGAAAATCTCAAAATAGTCAAAAATAAACCAATGTTGGTGATCCTCGAAAATTGCGACGCATTTTGGGAAAAAAATTCCGAAATATTTCGGAAAGCCCTTGAAACTGTGGGTTCCGACTTGACATTAACCAAATTCGTCATAACAACGAATAACATGAATAACAGGCCAAATTTTGAACAAATGAAAACAGAAATCATCAAGTTGGAACTTCTTTCTTCAGTTTCTGCAGCAAAAATTATCAGTGGGCTAACCACATCTTTAGACATGAAAGCGAAAACTGTTCATGAAATCCTGTCATCAGAGCTTTTCCAACAACGAGATTCTTTTACACCACAAATGGTCGGATATATTTACCAAAGACTTCTGCAAAAAAAAACCTTTGAGCAAATTCTGGCTGAAATTATGGAAAAGGAACATTCTTTCGGCAATGAGCCAGAAAAAGAGAATATAAAATACCTCGAAGCAAGTCTAGAGTAAAACTTTCGACTTTTTTAAAGCATGTTGACCTTTCTTTTCGCTATAGGGAACTCCAACGCCATCACCCAGAATCATTCAACTTTCTCAAATTCTTGAGCCTTTTCCCTTCAGGGTTGAGCTCAAGTGACCTAGATGCAGTTTGTAGAGTTACTAAAAGTTTCTCTAATTGGAAAAAACTCCTTGAAAAACTAGGAGTTCAAACGTTGAAGTCGGAAACAGATCCTATGGAGAACATTCCATTAGAAGTCAATATCATACCAAAAAACTATTTTATTTTCAATATTACCACCGATAATTATCACGGAAAAGTTACTCATCTCAAGTTGACAACCTATGCACAGAACTATTTTGCTACGATAAACCATCCTGAGCATTCGATGCTGAAATTTCGAACTCTGAGCCTCATTTCTCTGGCCTTGGTGGATCAAGTGAGATCGAATTTTCTGCATAGTGAACATCTAGCTGAATATTCGATGGTTTGTTCGCATAAATTTTGGAATAGTTCAACTAAGATCTTAGAGCAACTTAAAGTATTCAAACAGAAATATTCCTTACAAGACCAGAAGTTCAACCGTAAAGTCACCCTCTTCGAATTAGTCCACAGATTCCAATCACACGAAGAAAATATGAGAACCATTCTCGAGCCCAGTTTTCTCACGGCCTTATTGAAAGAAGGTACTCTCAAATTTTCAGTTGTTTGTAAAATTTATTTCCATGATTTAGAAAATACCAGGCAAGATGTTCTGGATTTGATTGAAGGAAGCTTTCTCTCGCTCTTGACGTTAAACAAAATATTTGCGGTAGATAAAACTCCACAGACGGGACGAGAACTTCTCCAACTATTGAATCAAATTGGAGTAGAAGGAGATCAAATTCTCTTGACAAAAATTAAAATTGAGCTTTTGCTCTTATTCCATGATCGAAAAAATTCAAGGCATTCGGATAGCTCAGTTGATACGTTGAAACGAGTAAATGAACTAATAACAAAGCTTCAGGATCAGTCCAAGAAAGAGGAAGCTCAATTTGAGACAAATTTTGCAAAAGTTTACTCATGTTACAAAACTAAGAAGAAAAATCCTCAAAGCTCGATAAAATTTAAAGAAGACATTTTAAAACCGATGGCGGAAGATCTTAAATTGCTGAAAAAAGCAGATAGTGGTTCGCATTTGATCGGAAGAATGAATATTATAGAGGGTAAAATCTACGCGCTAATTAAGCAAGATCTTCCTGAGGATCGAGACTTGATAAAACAGCTTGAGGAATCACTGGAGTATTTTTCCAAGCATTCCCCAAGCTCCAAGAGATTGGAGTTGAAGATTTACTCTCTACTTGCTCAACTCCAAATAAAGTATGATAATCTTTTGTTTAACGTTATTAACAAAATTCATTAATCAGACGTTTAAGAAAAGAAGCCGGAGGGGGACCTCCCACGCTTTCTGTTTTACAAACGCAAGCACATGAGCTAAACAAAATTAAAATGAAAATGATAAAATCAAACTACCTTCAATTTTTGCGAAAGGTACCTAATTAAGAGTGAATACTCATGATTGATTATTTTCTTAGAGTGGTGATGCAAAATACAAAGACAAGACAAAAAAGCTGATTAAACTCATCAATTCAACTTATCAGCAAAATTTTAAGCTAATGGCATTTTTTAAATCCTCAAGGTCGATAACTCAAGATTTTCCAGTCGTTAAAGTGCCTACGTTCTTTAAAACTGATCTAGAGCTCTTTGTAAGCGAAGTGAGACAGAAGGTTCGTTTCAAATTTGAGCCTTTGACAACGACTGCTATACAAGAAACTATGAAAATCGGCTGCCAGGTGATGTATCTGGATGCTGAAATCAAGGCCGATAAAGGACTCGCCATTGATAGTTTGAAAGGAGACAAACCTGATTTTATGCTTTTCAGGCATTTTTGTGACTTGCTAAAGACAAAGCCAATAATAAATGAGAGAAAAGGAAGCAATTCAAGCTTAGGTTCGGAATCTCAGCAAGGCATGATTTCTTCTCTGGCTCCTACAGAAAAGATGAATATCGAAGTTATCATTCTTGCTCAGCAGGCTGACGAATCTTTTATCAAGGGCCTTTTTGCTGTAGGGATCACATTTGTCATATCTTTTCAAATGGAACCCTGTGGCTACAATTACCGAAAATTAGTGATCCAAGATTGCTACAAAGAAGTGTTTACGCAAAATTTCATCAAAGCACTTCTTAAGGGGCAAACCATCTGTGATTCATATGAAGCAGCAAGAAAAGATGTTCGTGACTTCCTTCAAAGCTCTTTTCAAGAGGATTATAAGGAAATTATACAAGATGGCGCTGTACTCAAGAAAGCAGGTCCTGACAAAAAGCTGTTCAGCAGTGACAAACCAATCGAGCTCGATGAGAAGGCTGCACCAGAGGATATCAGCAGTACAAGGAAACCGTCTAATCTCCACAAAATATTCTTGCCCTTTGTGGGTAGAGAACATTTGATATTGGAAATTTTCAATCACTTCATTGCCAGCGATCAGAACGCTCAACCTATCGAGGGCCAATACCTTCAAATTATCGGCAAGGAGGGATCTGGCAAGACGCGTTTGGTGCTGGAGGCGGCGTATCGACTTCACATGAGAAACAAATACGAACACGGAATATTTTATTTCAATTCGAGAGCCAGCGAAAACCTCGAAAAATCACTTATTGAAACTCTTTCGTACAACAGCTCGAAATATGACATAACCCTCGAAGAAGTGCTCAGAAACCTGCAGATGCTTATCATTATAGACGATTTGGACAAAAAAGACCATCCAATAGTCAAGGCCATCCAAGCGACGAAAAAGATTTCGTTGATCGTGGTGCCAAAGGATGAAATTACACTTGAGGGAGTAAAAAAGTTGGAGGTAACTCCTCTTTCGGATGTTGAGCTGTCGACTGCTCTGAAGGCCTACACAGAGTTCGAAATTTCTCAAGCCGATGAATTAATTGAACAAGAAGCCAATAAACTTATTGAAGGAGCCAGCCGTAGTATTAAGAGGCTGTTACACGCTTTGCTGAATAAAGAACTAAAAATTTGCAATACTATCTTAATGCCTGTGAAATATTATGTTCACTATATCGATCTTGATAAATGGTGCCTCTGGAGAATCCAGTCTACCAAAGACTTCAATAATGGCGCAATTAAACAACGCTTTCATTGCTCAAGACACAGTCGTTTGTTCGAGAGCTTAGAAATCGATCCGAAAGAGGATGAACCTAGTCCGGTAAATACATTTGACAATAGTTCCGAAGATGAAATAGCCGATTCGAGATTTAATAAATCACTCATAGTTGAACTTGATGAAGATAACGACGAGCCTCTGCATATTTCTGAATTTGGAACTAATTCATATACGTCTAATCACGAGTTTAACGAAGATCTACGGTCTTCTGGAGAACGAGATGATATTCTCAGGCCGGATTTAAAAACCGAAGAGATTCCTTGAATACCGGCGACAGGATGTTGTTCTTTAATGAGAAAAGTTCATTTTTTTGACTAGCCTTGGAAGATTTTATCGAAGACTTGAACTGCTGCTGAGACCATCTGTGTTTTAATGCGAATGCACACTTTGACCCTAACTCAATCTATCTATTAATTCCGTGATATTTAGAGCAACGTTTCCATCATTCAACCTATTTAATATTTTACAAATTTCAAAGTTATATCTAATGAAAAATGTATGCTAACTTTGCCCAAACGATCTCATTTCTAAGTCTTTAATAAAAAAGTAGAAGCCCATTACATACATACGGATATCCTCGTTACTCTAATTTGAAATGTAAAAAATTAAAAAAAAGCAAACATTAAAGATCTTTCGCAACACGATGTGGTGTTATTGTATAAACTGAATCCACTTTGATCACTCCTAATAAGGT
>ENA-UOTX01000990-UOTX01000990.1-compost-metagenome-genome-assembly--contig:-NODE-990-length-24930-cov-13.436406_pt1 | contig 24930 bp, 5 predicted proteins | sample MGYA00238143_ERZ746982 | MGnify/ENA primary metagenome ERZ746982 (study PRJEB28758, sample SAMN06268862) | compost metagenome | isolation source: single cell | place: USA: California, Emeryville, Joint... | reverse complement strand
CTCCAACAACGTCGGTGTTGACAACTTCGGAAGATGCCTCAACTCAGTCAGCAACAGCCGAACCTACACTGTTTTCAGCTGCCAGTCTCCTCTCAAGGATCTCTACTGGAACTACGAACCTGGATACGCCACCTACGGATGTAACGCTGAAACCTTCGTCGGTAGATACGGTGCTGGAGGCTCCGTCTCCACCTTCTTCAGAGGTGTTCCTTCTCACCAGAGTGTAGTCGTCAAATTCCACGTCTTGGCTACTGATAAATGGAACTCTCAAAAATTCATTGTCAAGGCTGACGGAAAGAACGTCTATGACAAAACTTTCACTTGGAGTGATGATGCCAGAAGACCACTCTGCGGCAATACCGGTACCTACCAAAATGATATGGTCGACACTGTCGAAGTTGCCTTCAACCACAACCTCAACCAACTTGGCCTCACCTTCACCTCCAATCTCGACCAATCCTTCCAATCTCAAGGATGGGGTATCTGCAACGTTGAAGTTAGCTTCAATGTCTGCCCTGTCGGCAAATTCCTCACAGGTGATCTTTGCGTTGACGTCTGCCCATGGGGACAATACCCTGACGCTCTCACCAAGAACTGTCTCGCTTGCACGACCAGCATGTGCGCTGATCTTACCACATACACTGCTCTCACTCTTATGCCATGCAGCAACCCTGCTAAGCTCAGTCAATTCACCTACGTCGCCAAATACCAAACCGTTAAGTCAGGTACCAACACATACGTCGGTCCATTCACCCAAGGCGATTACATCTCCGGCCCAGTCTACTTCAAGAACCCACATTCCGGTGTCATGGTCTCATTCAACCTCTTCACTCAAGGAACGTGGAACCACGTCTTCACCGTCCAAGCTGATGGCAAGACTGTCTTCGCTGAAACCGTAAAGGGAAGCAAGACCATTGTTCTTGGTTTCAATCACACCACTACACTTGCCAACCTCAAGTTCTTCGCTGGTACCATCTCCACTTCCCAAACCTGGAGCATTTGCGACTTGGCTGTCACTCCAATGGATGTCCCAGTCGACAAGTACGGTCAAGGTATTCCTACCGTTGATTCTGATGGCGATCTCGAAATCACCAAGTCAATGTACAACACCATCCAACAAATCGCTTGCCTCTGCAGCTCTGGCTCCGCTTTACCTGCCACTTTCCTCAATAGCGGTTACATTGGTCTCGTAGCAGCCAGCACTGGTGGTAAATTCAGCATTTGCGATATTGCCAAGGCCAGCTACTGCTTCATCTCTTGCGGAGAATGCCTATGCAATGGCAAGAAAGTCACCTCCCCTAGTGCTCAAGCCCTTGAAGCTGTTGTCCTCAAAACTTCCGCTGCTAAGAAGATCACCTGCCCAGGTGGATGCAAGGACACTTTCAGCGCTGGAAAGACTTACACTGGTGAGAGCTTCGCCGCTGATTGCGCCAACTTCAACGTCAACAACGTTAAGTACAAAGTCACTCAGACCTCTACCACCACCCTCACCCAAACCATGATTGTTGAGAAGAGAGCTGATGCTGATGACAACCAACCTAAACCAACCAAGCCACCAAGAAGCCACACTGGTATTGACTTCGGCCCAACTCCTCCAGTCACCACCTGCAGCAGCCAAGTCTTCCAAACTACCACTGTCACTTCTGACCTCATCAACATCCTCGGTGACGCCACGATCTCTGCTTCCAACAACTTCACTTTGACAAGCGGCAAGAAGAACCAAAGAAGTGCTATCTGGTACAAGAAACCAGTCGACATCACTAAAGGTTTCAAGGTTGAATTCATGCTTAACCTCTTGAACCCAACTTGCACCAAGATCACCTTCACTGAAACTAGAAACTACCAGACTACTGATTGCACAGTCACCACTGACACCTTCGACAACACCATCACCAACAAAGTCTGCACCAACACTCCAAAGACTGAGATCCTTACCTACCAGAAGGACTCTGACAACTGCGGTTCAGAAGGTGTTGCGTTCGTCATTCAACCAAACAATCCAAACCAACTTGGTAATGGCGGTGCTGGTCTCGGTTACGAAGGCATTCTCAATGCTCTTGCTATTGAATTCGATGCCTCATACAACTACATCAAGAACGACCCTGACAACACCAAGGAACGCCACATTTCCATCATCTTGAAGAAAGGTGCTGCTGATGGAAATGAAGACAACTCCATTGCCTGGAACGACAAGCCTCTTGACTTCAAGGCATGGGACATGACCAAGGGTGTCGAAGCTGGACAAGTTGTTAACCCACTTGTCAGAATCGAGTACATGGGCTACCAAATCAGAGTTTACCTCAACAACATCCTGCAATTGTCCTACTCTTACCAACTCAACCTCGCTAAGGAACTCGGTCTCTCTTCACCTCAATTCTATGTCGGTTTCACCGGTTCCACCAGCGAACTCGTCCAGACCTCTTCCATCTTCGCCTGGAGCATCGGTGAGGTTCAACCTTACGCTGATACCTCTATTGCTGAAATCTACTATCCTTCTGGAGCCACCCAAGAGCAGATCAACAACTTCATGGCTGCTGGCACTCCATTCGATGTCTACATCACTGTTAAGGATAAATGCAGCAATTCTTACTCTTTCACCGATCTCTCCAAGATCAACCTCGTTGACGTCAACGGTATCAAGGTCTTCGGCAACAACACCTGTACCCTTCTCAAGAAGGAAGTCAACACCAACAATGCCGTCGCTGCTCACTTCAGATTGAGCATCTCTTGTACTGTTGCTAAGCTCAACTACGTCAACATCCAATTCGACGGAAGAGCTATCAGAGACCAACCACTTATGTGGAGAACCATCGCTGGTCCAGTCAGCAAGGCTAACCTTCTCTTCGATGTTGATAACAAGAAGGCCATCGGAAGCGGAAACACTGACAACACCTTCGTCTTCATGCTCAATCTTTCTGATGCTTATGGCAACGTTGTCAATCCAAATCCACTCCAAGTCGTCTCTGCCCTCAAGATCACCTGGCCAAATCCTTCTGACTCTAAGGCAACCCACACCGCTGTCTTCAGCACTGACACCAACCTCTACTACGTCTTCGTCGATGCTGATAAGACCGGTACTTACACCATCTCCTCTCCTTGGTTCGCCAACAGCAGAACTTACCAATTCGTGATCAATGGAGGTCTCGCTAACGCTTCCACCAGTTCCGTTGAACTCGTTGACGCTGGCTTCAAGCCACTTACTAGCTTCAATGGTCTCCAAGCCGGTCAACACACCGTCAGAGTCCTCCTTCACGTCAGAGACTCCAAGTGGAACGAGCTCCCAGTCAAGACCCAGAACGATATTGCTGTCCAACTCTACTGGACATATGATGAAATTGGTCGCAGCATCGTCACCACTCCAGTTGCCATTCAACATCAACTCCTCCAAACTCATCCAAGCTTCAAGATTGACCAAGCAAGAGGCCAAGCCTACTTCGAAGTTGTTCCAACCTCCATTGGAGTCAACTCGTTCGTTACCTACATTGCTGGCGGTAAGGCTGCTTGTGCTGCTTGCACTCTTAAATTCGTCCCTGGACCTTATGTTTGGGAAAACACTAGACTTTGGGTCTGGCATCCATCTCTCAACATCTACTACGATGACTTGCAACCTTCCTCATCCGTCTTCAACGACAAGCCATTCTCCATCTTGGCTGTCCTCAGAGATAAGTACAATAACGTCATCGACGAAAATCCATTCAACTTCCAAATTGTCATGAGCGGCCACAATATGGTTCCATTGAACTTCACCGCTTGCAACCAAACCTACAAGTTTGGCAAGAAGTATACTGCCTGCACTAACGAACTCGCTCACTCCTTCATGCATTTGGTCGGCAAACTTGGCTACACCGTCACCATTACCCACGACACCGATAAGACCAAGGCTCCAATCACCCGCAAACTCGATGTCGTCTCTGCTTGGGATGATTCTGATGCTGGTAACGGTCCTTTCGTTCCATCATACACTCAATGGTGGCCATACCTTAACCATCCATACATCTACGCTGGCCAAGAGAACTACTACTTCATTGTTCTTCTCAGAAACAGCGAAGGAAAAAGATTCAATGACTGGATCGACACCTCAAGAATCAGCGTCAGAGTCTTCGACCATGCCACAGGCGTTGAACTCACTAATGACAAGACCAAGGCCTCTATCTGGACCAACGTCTACTGGAAATGGGGATACTATGCCGTCGGAAGCAACATTAAGAAGGCTGGCACCATCAGATATCAACTCACCATTGATGGCAACACTATCAGCAACGGAAACTACTACGTCACTGTCAAGCCTTGGGTCCCTGATAATGGTTACATCCAAACCGATGTTCTTCAAGGCAATAAGGGAGCCCTCTTCAAGGAAGGCTGCGTTGAATACACTCAATACTTCACTTGGTATGTCTACGATCAATACGGAAACCCAAGTGACTACGCTGCTAACAGACTCCACCTCGAAATCAAGGGTGCTAACGATCTCTACTGGAGCCCAACCATGACTAAGGATAGCTCAGTTCAAGGCAAATACTATGTCTCTTGGAACACTCCTTATGCCATGAACTACACCATCAACTCTTACTACTTCAGAAACAATGCCGCTGGAAAGAACTACTACGTCTACATGAGACCTGGTTTCCCAAGCAGAACCACCTCATATTCTCAACTCCTCCTTGACCCATCAAAGGGAACCACCTTGGTTGCTACTGATGTCATCCACTTCGCCATCAGACCAAGAGATCGATTCGGAAACGACATTCCAACAGAGCACTTCGTTGGCAAGACTGACAACTTCACTCTTACCTACATCGATCCTAAGACTCAGACCCACGTCCAAATGACCAACAACACCCACGGTAAGAACCTCCTTGGCAAGGTCTACAACGCTGCTAGCGTCTTCGTCATTTGGACTGAAACCCTCAACAGAGCTGGTACCACCTCTTTCAGACCTCTTTTGAAGGGTCAATCTGTTACCTGCTCAGTCTGCTCTATCCTTGTCGATCCAAATGTTGGCTACTTCCCTAACGTTGAAATTTCTCTCCTCCAGAACGGTGCCACTAAAGCCGTTCAGCCAACTGATTCTATCACCCTTAACAACTGGGAGACCTATCCAATCTTCACCCTTCAAATGGCCGATATCGTTCACAACTTGAGAACTATCGACGCTGGATGGTCTAACTTCAAGGCTGCTCTCGAGCACACTGGTAACTCTTCCAGATACAACTACACCCTCACTCCAGCCATCTGGGCTTCCGGAATGAAGTTCGCCTTCCAAACTCTTGATCCTCAAATCGAGAACTACAAGGAGAGTGTCTACAACAAGGAATGGACTCTTAAATTCTCTGCCGTCAAGAACGGACAAACCTTCCTTAAAGAGTTCCCTAATATCCTCATGTACGGTCAAGGACCAAATGCCGATAGAGACTTCGACAATGCTGACATCGACCCAACCCAATCTGTCGTTGTCCCAGCCTACACAACTCTTGAGGCTGGTCGATCCGCCATGGTTACCCTCCAAGTGAGAACTAAGAATGGTAAGATCAGAAAGGACACCTACGCCAACATTGCTAGCGCCATTCAAGTCAGCGTGACCCCTGCTCATACCGCCATTAGAACCTCCGTCAGAAGCGCTGGTTGCTACGGTCACTACATCATCACTCTCTACGGTGAAAAGGCTCAGAACTACACCATCAATGTCAAGATCATGGATGACTACAACAACATGAGAGCTATCACTCAACAACCAATCCTTAACATCTATCCATCATATCTTGACCACAGCATTCTTCAAAGCGATCAAAATGATGCCGCTGGCAATCCTATTCCTCTTACTGTCGACTACAACTACACCTTCACCCTTACTCCTTATGACAGATTCAAGAACGTCATCTACAACATCGCTGCTACCTATGCTGGTGTTAGCGTCACTCCTAAGAACTCATATTCCTGCCTCAACACCATCGGAAGAACCCTCCTTTCTAGCGGTCTTTACCAATACACCATCACTCAAAAGACTGTCGGCACTGTTCTTCTCAGAGCCTCTTACCTTAGAAACGCTGACAACCTTCCAATCAACTCTTTGGAGCTCACCTTCAAGCCAGGTAAATTCCACACCGTCCAATCCATCGGTACACTCATCCCTGATGAAATCAACGCTGGTCAGAGCTATGTCCTTAAACTCTACCCAAGAGATCAATATGGCAATACCATCTATATTGATGATGATACTCAAGAGCCATCTGATGTTGCCGGCAGAAAATTGAGCCTTATCCACACCTATCCTAACGGCACTAACGTCAACCTCAAGGCTGAACCATTCATTACCTACTGGAAGTTCGACCCTAACGTCGCCATCACCCGTGCTGGTGACCACAAGTTCACTCTTACCTACGACGATGTCCCAGTTACCCTCTCTAAGAGTATCTTGAAAGTTTGGCCACTCCCAGCTGACTTCGGCTCAACTCAACTCTTCCACTACGATCTTGCAAAGAACATTCAAACTGAATATGATGGAAACTCCTTCGAGTTCGATGCTGGTCAACTCCCAACCGTTGCTGTCATCTTGAACGATCAATACAACAACACCATTGTTGAGTTCCCTAAGACTTGGGACATGAAGGTCTACATTAGAGACAGAGCTGAACAACTCGACAGAATCATGATGTGCGCAAGCGGCAACAAATTCAGCATCTGCCCTGCTGATAAGCCAACCTGGTACACTCTTGCTCCTTCTGTCTCTTACAGCATCTTCGTCACCTGGGGAACAAGCGGCAAGAAGTACTGGAACTTCAAATTGTTCGGTTTCAACGAAAGCGACAGTGATCTCTCCAACTACCCATTGAGCGTCCAGAACTCAATTCTCAGCCCAACCACCGAACAATCCGTCACTGCTGGTCAAAACCTTACCTTCTTCATTGAACTCAGAACTGTTGATGGCGGTCGCAAGGCTCTTGTCTTCGAAAATCCAGACCAAAACATTACCTTCGAAATTGATGGTCTCGTCCAAGGCACCGATTTCAATGTCAGCTCAACTGAAGGTGATAAGGATGGAAGATACCTCACCACCCTCAGCATCTTCAAGGCCAGCCCTGCTTTAGCTCCTTACAAGGCTCGACTCGTCCTTGCCAACACCCTCTACGATACTGCCATTCCAAAGGTTACTGTTACCCCTGGTAGCTACAACTACAGCGTTGCTGTCTCAGCTAACCTCTCCTACGCTTTCCCTAAGGGTGTAACCACTCTTGAGAGCGGCACAACTGACTACACCTACAACTTCTACTTCCAAGCTGTCGACTTCTATGGCAACAATGTCCCTCTTGCTCTTGCCGACATCGGATTCAGTCTTGTTGACCCTCTTGGCAATCTCACTATTGCCACTCCAGCTCTCTTGTCACCTGGTCTCGTGAAGGGTAGCTTCCAACCTACTCTCACTGGTGAATACACTCTCGTTACCAAGGGAACCAACTTCACCTTCACCATCCTTCCTGGTACCCCTGATGCTACCTACACCAACTCCACCATTGACCACACTGAAGCTTTGGCTGCTGGCACTAACTTCACCTTCACCATCAACACCTTCGATAGATATGGCAATCCAGCTGAAGTCACTGAAGAGTTAACCACCCTCTTCAAGGTTTACTATAAGCAAGACGCTGATCTCTTCTACCAATACGCCACCTTCGTACCAGGCAGCATTAACGGCAACACCCTCAAGTTCACCGCCAACGTCACTGCCCAGGGTAAATACCAACTCTTCGCGACCCTCAGTGGCTTGGATCTTCTCTGCCAGACCTGCGCCATGACTGTCGTTCCTGGACCAATCTACCCACTTAGCAGCAGACTCTCTTACTACGACTTCAAGGGACAACAATTCGTTCACTGGAGCCGCGATAACCTCCTCAAGGAAGAGAACAAGATCTACACTCCTGTCTACCAACTCCAAGTTGCTGATGTCTTTGGCAATGTCTATGCTGACTTCCCAGAAAGCTACGTCTCAAGCGTCAGCTTCAAGCTCACTGCTCCTGCTGACAACGCTGAAGCTCTTCCTGCCCCAGGTTATGTTACCTACTACGCTAGTCTCACTGAAGGAATGATGTTCGTCAATGTTAGTCACGAATCCAACTCTACCTACATCGGAGGTAGCCAAGTCAATGGCACCTACACTCTTACCGCCACCATCGGAGGAGTTGCTATTCCTTACCAAGTCTTCCTTGTCGGTGCTGGTGCTTCAGACCTTGATGCTAGCTACGGCCCTCTTGATATCAACTCAACTTATATCAGCAGAGAATCTATCGTTACTTCCGTAACCACCCACGAACTCATCATGGTTGAGCTTAGAACTGCTGAAGGAAAAAGAAAGAAGGATGTCGCCTTCCCTAACATCACTCTCGAGTTCGTCTATCCTGACGCCCTTACCAACTACACTGTTTCAGATGGTGACAAGCCAGGCAGATACCTCATCAGTGTCCAGACCAACAGATCTTACCCTGCCTTCGCTGAACAGAAAATCTCTTACTGGATCAATGGCGACCTTTGCAACACTACCACATCTTGGGTTGTCGCCCCTGGACCAACTAGATACATTGTCAACATCACTGACTTGAGCGTCCTCGGATCCACTGACAGAGACTACAACATCCAAATCATTCCTCGTGACGAGTTCAACAACACCGCTAATGCCGTCCCTGAAGACATCTACGTCACTTTCCTCACTCCTGATGACAGTCCAATTCAATACAGTGCCAAGACTGACTCTATGGGTATCATCCACTACGACATTCAAGCCAAGGTTGCTGGTGAATACAGCTTCATCTCATGGATGTTCACTGATGGCCAGAACAACAAATTCTTCAAAATTAAGCCAGGAGTTATCAGCGGAGAGAGATCCAACGCCACTATCGAAGTCAGCGAAACAGTTGCTGGTAACATCGTCAAGCTCTACGTCTTCCCTAAGGACCAATATGGTAACCTCATCGATAGCAACGACACTGCCGTGAGAACGGCCTTTGCCATTTCTTACTCACTCAACGAATCTCCTGATGAAGTCTCTTACCCACTCAACTTCAATCCTGCTACCAACCCAGACTTCAAGGGTGCCATCTATGCTAACTTGACCTTCACTCAGGCTGGTAACTACAAGTTCTTCGTTCAATCCTCCCAGACGATGATTCCATGCACCAACAGCTGCGCCCTCTACGTTAAGTTTGATAAGCCTGAGCTTACCAACACTAAGTTCTTGGTGTTCGAAGGAAACAACGTCTTCAAGGAAACCACTCTTGCCACCATGCAAGCTGGAAGCAACAACATCAACATCGACGTCAACATCTACGATAAGCACAACAATCTCGTCACTTCATACACTGATCAACAACGCTTCCTTGCCGTCTGGTTCGGACACAATATGACTCAAATCGTTCTCAACAGCACCATTACCAATGGTGATCTCGCTTTGAGTGTCCCAGAAGACGTCCAGAAGAACGTCAGCTGGCTCGTCCCTGGCAGCGACTACACCATCCAACTCTTCTACCAAGAATGGGATATTGTTGCCAACGATTTCCTTAACATGTCCAACATCACCCTCGAACTCCAAATTAACGGTGTTGCTTCTGATGCTGGTAACGGTCCTATGGTTCCTCAACACGCGAAGATCGATGTCACTTCAAATAAGATCAGCAACCAGAGCGCCTACATCAACATGACTGCCGGTACTGAAGTTTCATTCGTCCTCACCCTCAGAACCATCAACGACCAAAGATACAACGAAGACTTCGATCCAAAGGATATCTCAGTCACTGCCAAGAACCAAGCCAACTGGCACTTCTCTTGGTACAGCACTGGTGCTAAGAACGTCTACACCATCTATGCCCAAACCAACAAGTCCACTGAGCTTGAAACCCTCACTGTCTTCGTCGATGGTGTTGCAGTTGGTCAACCAATCAACGTTCAAGTCAACCCTAACGTTCCTGACCTCTCAAAGACTGTTCTTCACAGACCTACTGAAGTTAAGAACCACGAAATCTTCGATATTGTCTTCGAGCTCTACGACGAGTATGGCAACCAATTCTACAACTCTTGGACTCTTGCCAACTTCACTGCCACCGTTAACTCCGGCAATGTCCATATCGTCAACGAACATCCATTCAAGTTGGCAAATAACTCTCTCACCATTCAAGTCGTTCCTTCATACCCACCAATGACCTTTAACCTTGAATTGAGCTACTCAATTGACGGAACTCAAACCGTCTCAGTCTTCGGTGAGCCACTTACCTTCACTGTCACTCCAATCCTTGACCCATACAGAACTGAAGTCACTGCTGATATCTTCACCACTGGTATCACTTCTGATCAAGAGATTGTCTACACTGTCTACCTCCACGACACTGAAGGATACTGCTACGAACCACTCGTCAATTTCACCACTAGCGTCTCTGGTCCTTATGCTAGCGCTGATCCAAGCAGCGACGAACTTATTGGTGGAAGCCTTACTGTCAACGAATTCGCCACCCCTGTCGCTGTTGCTCAAGAGACTAGTGATGCTACCAGCTGCCAGATGCTCTACTCTGTTTCATTCCCTGCTGGCACTGCCATGACCGCTGGCTACTACAGAATCCAAGTCCTCATGGAAGATGAGACTGGAACCTCAATCACCGTCTACAACCAGAAGGTCCTTAGAGTCGTCGCTGGTCCAATGTTCGCTCCTAAATCAGCCATCTTCGTCCCAGGCAGAGAGAACCTCGGCTCTCAACCATGGACCTTCCAAGTCGGCATTCCATTCACCTTCTTCCTCCAAGCCTATGACGTTAACACCAACATCATTACCGAAGCCAGACCTGACCAAGTTGGCGTTTCCCTCGACAGCGAGTACTACAACGCCTCAACCAACTACTTCGCCAACGGTACCTGGGCTATCACTCTTGTGATCAACAAGACTGGAGAATACCCAGCCTCACTCATCAACTTCCAAGTCAACGGTGATGTCGTTAACGCTGCCAACGTCCAATCCACCAACTTCCCAACTTCATTCATCTTGACTCCTGGCGACTGCTCTCAAGTCAATCCAGTCATCACTCCTAACTTCAACGACGGAATCGTCCTTGTTGGTGAAACCAGCAGCTACATCCTTACCTGCCACGACGTTTTCGGTAATAGAGTTGTTAAGGGAGGAGCTCAATTCAGAGCTAGCGTCCAAGGCAACCAACTCGATATTGTGGGCTCAGACATCCTCACCACCACCGTCACCGACAATAACGATGGTACTTACACCGTTTCATTCCAACCTTCCTGGTACGGTGTCTACATCGCCTACTTCTTCATCACTGAAAGTGCCAACTCCGCTGACGCCAACTATGGCTTACCACAAAGCTTCACTGCCATTTGGGATAAATGTAATGTCACCCATCCTTACTTATGTCCAAATGTTGACAAGTGCGTCAACTCCTACGTTCAATGCGATGGCCTCATCCCTGTTGATAAATGCCCAGATGCAATGAAGCCAATCGCCTGCACAAAGAACGGCATTGAAGACCAATGCGTTGAAGCTCAAGAACTTTGCGACGTTCCAGATGGATACACAACTTGCTTACCATTTGGTGACAACAAGATTGTCCCAACTAATAAGGTTGAAGACTACTGCCCAGCTTACGGTCTCGCCGGCTACTGCGGTAGCGATGTTCAATGCCCTGATACCACATGCAGAAAAGATTACTCTGACTGCGCTTCTCCATCACTCTGCCCAGTTGGCTACACTAGATGCCTCGATAACACTTGCGTAAGAGAAGCTAACGAATGCCCAGAATTCCAACCTTGCGACCCTAACAGTGACTACCCAATTAGATGCGCAACTATGGAATGCGTTGCTGATATTTCCGAATGTCCATCCAGAGTAACCTGCGCACCAGGCTTCTACGTCTGTCTCACTGATAACAGTTGTGTCCAATCAGCTTCTCAATGCAAACCTCCTTCTCCAAGCGGCCCACCAACCAGATTCACTTGCAGCTATGAAGCTCCAACTCTTTGCCCAACTGGTGAGTGCGTTGCGACATTCAGCCTATGCCCAGAACCAACTCCATCAAGCAGAAGACTCCTTGAAGAAGAAACCGGTCTCGTTCAAATTCTTGATGGTGGCTGCCCTGCTCCAAAGAAGAGATGCCCTGGCGGTGAGTGCGTCTTCAGTGAAATCCTTTGTCCAAAGGTCCTCAACTGCCCACCTAACACCATCAGATGCTCTGACAACACCTGCGCTGCTTCTGCTAGCCTCTGCTACAGTGCTTCCTGCACCGGTGCTAACTCCGTCCAATGCTGGAATGGCATGTGTGTCGATGACCAAGCTAAATGCCCAACAAGATCTTCATGCCCAAATAGCAAGCCAGTCAAATGCCACGACGGTAGCTGCGCTGACGAATTGTCTAACTGCCCTGAGTATGTTGCTTGCCCTGCTTATCTCCCAGTCCGCTGCGACTCAGGTGACTGCAGACAACACAAGAGTGACTGCCCAACTATCCCAACCTGCCCTGAATCCATGCCAATTCTCTGCCAAGATGGTTCATGCAGAAAGTCTGTTCAATACTGTGAAGGTCCTTCAAATGTTGTCGTCCCTGCTGGCAAGATTAGATGCCCAGATGGTTCCTTCGCATTCTCCTTCTCACTCTGCCCAACAGGCGTCACTTGCGCTAGAGGATACGTTAAATGCTGGGATGGTGCCTGCGTTGCTGACCTCGCTACTTGCTCTAAGCCTTCTGACACCTACAACGGTGCTCTCAGATGCCCAGACGGCTCCGTCAGAACCGGTCTCAAGGACTGCCCAACCAGAAGAATCTGCCCACCATCTTCTCCAGTCCTCTGTGACGACGGAAACTGCAAGCAATCCAGCTCTCAATGTGTTGCTAACACTTGCCCAAGTGGTTTGAGACTCTGCCCTGACGGTACCTGCGCTCTCTCAAGCTGTGGCACTCCAATCACTTGCTCGACTGATGCTCCATACAAGTGCTACGATAACACTTGCAGAAGCGACCCAAGAGACTGCCCAACTCCAACTGTCTGCCCTAAGAGCTCTCCAATCCTCTGCGGTGACGGTACTTGCGTCCAAGACAGAATGTTCTGCAAGCCTCTCCAAGCTTGCGATTCTGCCACTCCAGTGAGATGCCCTAACATGGCTTGTGCCACTTCTGTTGACGCCTGCACTGCCCTCAATGTCTGCCCACAAGGCTCTATCACTTGCGAGGATGGTACTTGCGCTCCTGATGCAACTAAATGCAAGCCAGTTACCTGCCCACCTCACTTGAGCTTCAAGTGCCCAGATGGCTTCTGTGTTGCTGACAAGGGTGACTGCGACCTCACTGACAATGCCTGCCCAGCTGACAAGCCACTTAAATGCCAAGATGGTCTCTGCGTGATTAAGCTCTCAGATTGCAAGACTGATGCTGCTCATCTTGCTTGCCCAAGCGGCGCTACCCTCTGCCCTGATGGATCTTGCGCTCCAAATGGACAATGCCCACTTGCGAATGGCTGCCCTGCTGCTACTCCACTTAGATGTGCATCTGGTGATTGCATTGACCCTAAAGCTAGAAACTGCACAATCACCAAGTGCCCAGCTGATGCTCCAGTCAAGTGCCTCAACGGTTTCTGCGCCAAGAGCAACCTCTTCTGCATTGCTTCCTTCTCCAATGAAGATGCTCAAACCTGCGCTTCTGATCCAAATGGCAACATCGTTCCTTGCGCTGATGGCCGCTGCGTTAGCTCATCTGACCTCTGCAGACCTGTCCTTCCATGCCCAAGTGGCCAGACTGTCCGCTGCGATGACGGATCTTGCAGAGCTGTCAAGTCTCAATGCCCTAAGGCCAACAGCTGCCCTGCTGGAAGAAGCTACAGATGCGCTAGTGGTGTTTGCGCCAAAGACTCTAGCTACTGCCCACAACCTAACGGTTGCCCAACCTTCGCCAGCACCAAGTGCTCACTCACCGGTGATTGCGCCCTTAACCAGACTGTTTGTGAGACAATCTACAACTCCACTCTCCTTCCAAACAACTGCACGGCCAAGAACCCATACCTTTGCTCAACCGGTGACTGTGTTGCTAGCAAGAGCAGCTGTCCAAAGATTCGCGACTGCCCAGATGGTGAATACCTCTGCCCAGACAAGAACTGCAGACCTTTCTGGAGATACGACCCACTCTTCCCAGAATCTGCTGAAAACAACTGCTTGGGTGCCAAGAACTTCTGCCCACCAACCAGCTTCGTTTGCCCAGACTTGAGCTGCAAGACTCAATGGTCTGAATGCAAGGCAAAGAACAAATGCCCTATCAACACTCCATTCAAATGCAGTGATGGTACTTGCAAGGCTGAACCAACTGGACCTAACGGATGCGCTCCAAGTATCACCTGCAGCGACCGCACTCCATTCCTCTGCGCTGACGGTACCTGCGCTGGTGATCCAACTCTTTGCAAGGTCCTTCCTCCTTGCCCAGCTGACTCTCCATTGAGATGCCCAGATAGAAGCTGCACCAACAACTTGAACACTTGCAGCTCACAAGTCATCTGCCCAGCCACCACTCCAATCCTCTGCAAGACTGGAGGCTGCGTTGCTCAAGTCATTGAATGCGGTGCTGGCAAAGATGCCCTCCTCTGCTCTGAAAGCACTCCATTCCCATGCGCTTCTGGTATCTGCGTCAACCACCCACTCAAGTGCTTTATGGGAACCGCTGTCCAAGAAACCGCCACCGTTGCCTCTAGAAGATTACTCGACGAGCTTGCCATGAGCAATTCCTCCAACTACAACTGCCCAAGCAGCACTCACAGATGCGCTGACGGTACATGCAGAGCTAACATCGGTGACTGCCCAATTGCTGAAGGATGCTATGATCTTTCTAAGCCATACAGATGCGCAAGTGGTAGATGCGCTGCCTCTGAAGCAGAATGCCTTGGTGACTTCGTCCAAACTTGCTCGGCCGGTCAAGCCCGCTGTGAAGATGGGCTCTGCAGAGACTCATGCTTCGCCTACAACGGATGCCCACTTAGCAGACCACTTCAATGCCCAGATGGCTACTGCGGTGTCAACATCGGTGAATGCTCTGGAGAATCCTCATGTGATAACGACAAGCCATTCAGATGTGCTGATGGTACCTGCGCTGCTAGCTTCCTCGACTGCTCAAGACCTATCCGCACGTTCAAGCCTGCTGATATCCAAGTCGCTGTTTCTCCATTCAGCAGCCAGACCATCGATTTCATCCACTCCAACGACTCATTCATCGCTTATGCCACCCTCACCATTCCTTCCGGAGCCTTCGTTTCCAACACTCAATCCAGCTCAGCTGCTCAATACACAGGCTTCTTCATCAGACCTGTTCCTGACTCCCTCCTTGTTGGTCTCAACAGCACTCTTCTTGTCGGAAGCGAGGTTAAAGCCCAAAGACTCTTCCCATTGGTCCAGAGCCAACTCGCCTTCCACCAAGCTGTTAGATCCGCAGCTGTCAACTTCACCGTCGACTCCACTGCCAAGAGCACTTACAAGTTCGCTCCTCTCCTCAAGATCACCTTTGACGCTCCAAGCTCATCTGTTGATGTCTCTGACTACTGTCTCGGTTTGGTTGTCAATGGTTCATGGGTTTGCACATCCAGAAACTACACCGCCTATGATGCTGAAGCCAGCACCATTTCATTCTTGATTCCTAAGGACGGTATCTATGCTATCCTTTACAACCCACTCCCAGCTCCTCAAGCTGTTCTCCAAGATGACTGCACAAGCTGGGCTTGCAAGAACAAGGTTGCCACCCTTGCCATCGCCATTGGTTCAGTAGCTGTCTTCTGTATTGTTGCATACTACATGCACAGAATCTACAGATACCAAGTCAAATATAGAGAACACAAGGTCACCCTTGCTAACTACAAGGCTAAGATTGAAGAACTTAAGACCACCAAGACTAATGTCTACGGACAGACCTTGAGAGATAAGGTTGAGGGTATCAGCTTCGTTTCCAACCCACTCTACGAGAAGTATCTCCAAGAAACCATCGCTAACCAAGAAACCAGATACACTGAACTCGAATTGGCACTTGAGAAGAAGAAGGTTGAAGACAAAGAATTCGAGAGCACTCACAAGAAGTTGAGCTCTGAGAACAGACTTCTCTCGCAAGAATTGCAGAAGATGAAGAACCAACTTGCTGCTCAGAACCTCAAGAAGAACGACAAGTTCAAAGTGACCAAGAGTATCAAAGTCTCCGAATTCCTGTAAACCTCAAGGCTAATCTAAAAGTACCTTGAAAAATAAGAGTGAAATCTATGAGTGATTTTCTTTCGGTTCAATTAGAAAATTATGAATCTCTTATTTTTGGTACATTTCTATATAGTAGAACTCTGCTTCATTCAATATTACAAAATTTCATTCGTTTTTGATTCATAATCATTCCTCGTGAGTTCTATCAAAGTATTAAAGAATATATTAATAAAATCAAGGTCTCCTTTAAGTTAGAACTGAGATTCAGATAGTAACATACTCAGTGAGGAGGTTATCAAGGCGTATCCCTGGATACCATACTTATTGCCTCTTTCTTGAAGAGTATGGACTTAATATTCTAAGGCCCGTGAGCTGCTTATTACCTTGAAATCTGATGTGCCCAAAAGGACTTTGCAAACAATGTGAAGGATTTCGTGAAGTGGCCTTATGTCTGAAATAACCTAATTTATTTCTATTTATGTTTAGAAGTCGCTAACCTTTTGTGCTTCAATATCTGGAGCTATCAATTATTATTAACATTTGTGTACTTTTAGCACTTTGGACTCAGCCACTTAGATTTTCTAGGCTTTTCTCAATAAGGCCCAATTGATAATTATGTTACATTCATTAACTAAATCAAAGATGCTTTTCACTCCTCGAAGCGAAACCTGATTGAGCTTTTTAAAAGGCTTTGCTAGGGAGCTGTATTAGGACTCTTATGCCACCTCATTAATGAGAATGTTAAGATCATAGTAATTTTGGATATGTTTTCTGCTAATCCAACTACGATTGTAAAAATCGCAGGCATTTATTTATAGAGTTTTGTGTTGAGAATGTAAATGAAACGATTTACTTGTGCTTCTCTACTCCTTCCTCTCAATTGATAGTGATTTCACATAGAGTCTGAATGAATTTCAATTAAAATTTTGATTTAACTAGATTAATCTGATTTCTTACTTCTTATGTAGGGATATTTTGTATTCAGTAATTCTGCTGACTGTAATCCAAATTTCTTAGACAACCATATAAATTTAACACAATGGCATTAATCCGAATCCGAATCCGAATCCTCATCGGTATATTTATCATCCTCTCCGGTATCACTACCCTCCTCTCCTGAAGAATTATTTGCCTCTTCACAAGGAAGTTCCTTGCCTTGAACCATGTTATTCTTTTCCATTCTTTCACTCTCTTCTTCTAGAGTGAGCTTCCTGTCAACTTTCTTTGAAATGTCTAACCCGTCGCAATCCCTTCAATGTCATTAAAATAGCATCGGATATAAGCTGCACTGAATCTTGCTCCATACTATCCTGCCCAGTATTGCTCATCTTGCCCAGAAAGCACTAATCTTAAAAATTTAACGGTTTTATCTTTGACTTCAGTAGGCTTGAAACATATTTCGATCTTCTTGTGTACTGAGCTATATGCCCTTTCAAAAGTAGACAATTCTTGGTCACTTACAAATAGTTGTTGCTTGAAAATTTCCTGCTCTTCCGTGTCATAAGCTATCAAGGTAACATCACCATGAAACTTGTAATCCCATCTACGGCTCATGTAACATCCTCCTTTAAATATGGCTCTCTTCATTGAGTCTTCAACTGTGATTCCTGGAGTCAGAAACATTTCAACAGGAACCGTGTAATGCATGGTATCTGCTCCATAAGATGTTACAAAACATAGTTTCTTTGGAGGAAGTCCGCCTCAATCTTCGATATCCCATTTATGCCAAAGTTAGCCGTGATTTTCCAACCTTGGAATTCGTATTTCCCAGAGGAGTTGAGAATTGTGTTTTGAGAGAGAACATATTTGGTTTCCAGATCTTTTAGGGTCTTGACCTGCCCAGCAGTTTTCTCAGATATCTCGGTCTTGTATCGTTGGAACAGTTTCTTGAAATACCTCCTGATATCTCTGTTGTTAGGTTGATCAGGATCGGTACATATATGCCCAATGTGGGCAAGAAATGGAAAAGAGGTCTGGAGTTTGTGGATGGTCTTGTTTGTCAAGAATAGATTCATAATGTCTTTTATAGTGAGGAATTCGAGATAATTCTCAATGAATAGATCAGTACTTTGACGTTTGAGGCGTAATCTATGATTTCTCAAAATTCTTTCTTAGTGTTAAAATAAGCAATTAAAAATTGTTTAATGAAATTAGATTTGATTGGTTACTTGAATTTATATTCAGAAAACAACAAATACAGGAGTTACAATGTAACTCTGAATGATATTTCATATTTCAGCATCTTGTTTAGGATCGACTGAAGAAAAAGATAGTCGTTGTATCAAATTCTGATCAACATCCTCAAATTCACAAGCTTATTCTCAAAACGATGGTTTTGGCATTGGCAATGTTCGGAAGTTTGTAATATGGTTCGTAGCTGCTAAGCCTTGTAGTTGATTCACATAGTCTCACATAGTCTCATGCATCTGTATTTAATAAGCAATCTGAGATATTTTAGCCCTGAGTATATTTTCGAAGCAAATCCTTGATAATTCTTTGATTATTTCTCCTAAATTCAAACTTTAGTCGCCACTTTCAAGCAGAATCTACATTGCCAACCGTTCTTCAACCTTCATATATTTCGCTTAACAGTATCACATCATTTATAAAGTTTATTTTCGTCTTTAAAGTTTACTTTGTATGTTTAATTCCTCTGTTGACTGAAATTGATTAAATACAAGTAATTCTCACTCAGAGTACACAGACACTAGCAATCTTTCGGCAACAAATACTACTGATAAATGAATTCAAAAATGCAAGAATCAGTCCGATTTGCAAACTATGGAATAAAATGCTACGAGGGACTTTGGTTGCCATACTATTCAAATAAAACAAGCTGAGAGATATTTACATGATGATGTCCGTTCCGCGTATTGTACTGGAGCAATCGCAAACAATTATCTCTTCTTTGAAATTCAAGACACATGTATTGAAATTCGTTAAGGGTAGGAGAAATTATTGTTAAATTTCAAGGAGAGCCACTGCTGACTTCATAACCACTTATTCAAGACCAAACTTCCAACGTGAATATTAAAATGTGCGGTGATTGACTCGATTAAGCAAAAACAAAGAGGGCCTTGCAACAATAGGCTGGAGGAGATAGTTCTTTCTCAGATAATTTGAGATTTCCACGAAAACCCACATATTCACATCATACAAGAAGCAGCAGAAAGTAAGTTCAAACTCCAATATTTCCAAGGCTAATCCTAACCGACGAACTGTATGCTAGTTCAAGTTTCAAAAAGCAAGTCCTTGTCAGAAAAGCAAAATCTGAGATAAAAATTTACTTTACAAATAAAATTCAGGAGCGAATTAATTAATTCATTAAGTCAAGAGTGAAGTTTAATTCTTTCTCAAAATACCCCTTAAATCAGTCAGTAAACACGGCTAGCAATTTGATTTAAATCATATTTTCTTCCTAATCAGGTCAAATAGCTGCAAAATTAGACAGTCTTCGACCGAACGCTGAGAATAAAAATCGCCAGATTCTAATAGAGTATTGTAAGTTTAAGGGTAGGATCAAGCTACAATTTTTATTTCCACAATTAGAATCTATATCTGTGATTTTGAACGAATAGAGTACATTGTATAGAAACTCCTCTTCTTCGATAGCCAGTACATTGCACTGGAGGCTTCGTGGTCGTTAATATTTGAATCAATTGAAGAAAACAAGTGAAGACAGCTTCCAACTCAATAATAAAATCACAGTCTTTATTAGCTATTCGTGAGTCTCGAGTCTGCAAACTTGATAAAAACTGAGTTCTTCTTCTACCTTCTATCATAGTCAAAGAAAATAGTTTCGCCTTTTGATTGAGAATTGTAAAGCGATGAGCTTCTTTGGAACTGTTTTTGTCATATCAGTTACAAAATAAATTTGGACTTGACTTCAAATTAAAAAAATCTAAAATTGGACTAGCCTCCTGAATTGGAATAGTCTTCGGCGGTCATTGTCTATTTAAGGTCCTGTTAATGAAGCGATATAATTATTTCAAAAACTCAGCAAAAAAAACTTCATCAAGACAATGAAAAGCTTCGCATTATTCACAATCATCTTCGCTCTTGTGGCTGCTACTGCTTATTCCAAGACTTGCGGCGCCTATTCTTACTGCGCTACATGCGACTCGAGCAACTTATACTGCACTAGCTGCCTCAGTGGATATTCTCTCTTTCTCAGCACGTCCTGCGTTGACAGCTCAACTGCAAGTACAGCATCAAGTGTCGTAAGCAGTGGAGTCGCTCTGGCGACTTGGCTGTTAGTTGTCGTTATTGTCGTTCCAATTGTTATCGTCCTTATCTGCGTTATTGGTATTATCTGCTGCGTCATGCAAGCCAGAAGAAAAAGAAAAGTCATTCAAACAAATGTTGTCCAAAACCCAACCATGATGAATTCAACAAACCAAACTATGATGAACCAAACCACGCAACCAATCTATGCTCAACAACAGCCAACGTATGGCCAACAGCCAATGTATGGTCAGTCACCAGTGTATCAGTAAAGACTTTAGGAAGAATAATTTTACTGTTGCTCTTGTTATATTAGCTTCAAGTTTGTTTGTTCGGACAGCTATTTTTCATACTTGAGTCGTGAATTTAACCAAATTCAGTGTATTCATGAGTTTAAAAATTTGCTGACCAATTTTTTAAAAATTTCATCAGTAAGTGGTGTCTGAAAATTTAATCATACAGGCTACAATACTTAGCTTATCAAGAGAAATTATCATTCCTTTATTTTCTTAAATTCCTGTCAGAGATGCTTTCATCATGACAGAGGTATTTCAAGAACGCATGAAGAGGGCCGATGACGAAGGATGCCAGTAAATCCATTTTCATCTATTCAACTTCTGAATAAATTCGATCGTGAGATTTCGTATATTTGATAAAATTTGAGAGAAATTACATATGCTATATAGCAATCATTCCCTATTCAGAAGAGACTCCGATAAATTAGAAAGTGGATCTCGGCTGCAAATAGTGGAATTACAAATATTATTTAGAAGAGTGAACTTTGTAATATTTTGTTTCTGTTGACCAAATTGCCATGTTTTCGATGAGAAGAAATTATCTCCACTGTCTTTGAAATAGAATTTCTCAAAGGACACTGTTCATCCTCTGCTTCTCATTCTCTCAAAGAAACCCAAATTTAAAAATTTTTTCTTGTTATCGATACAAGAAACCTTAATTAAGTACGCTATCTCTATCTCGAGAAGAAATGGAAAGAATCTCCAGAAAGATGGTGGGAGAACTTTCGTAATTGATAAAGATAAATCAAGACAAAATCTATTCAAACATGAAATCAATTACCATGAAGCTCCTCAAATTTGTTAACTCGTACTTAACCAATCAATTTACTCTAACTCATTGAGTCACACTTCAATATATGAAATACTTGAAGATACCTTCTACAAAAACTCTTGAGCAAGCGCTTACTTTGCAACCATATCGAGTTAAGACCAGGAAAACATTCGTTTGGATTGGTAAAATTGTTGAAATTTGAGTACAATAATCCTTCTAACTCTGCAATTGCTCGAGCCGAATACAGTAGGAATCAGATCACCAATAATGAGAAGGTACACCCACTTCTTTTTCTTTAGCTTGGAGTCTTTTGGAGAAATGCAATGTATTGATTGAATACCGTCTCAATCCATTGGATCAGTACATATAACAGAAAGGGTTTTACCTCATGTCATCGAGATGAGTCCCAGTGCTAAGCAGGAAGCCAAATTTGCAATTTCTGTGAACTATTTCCAATCTTTCATTTGATAGACAAAGCCTAAACAAATGAGCTTTCTTTCAAAAAGCGCGTACTAGGAAGGTAGAAAATAGATCTGAAAGTCCAATTCACAACATCAGCACCCTTCATCAATGCATAACAAAACGCGTAAAAGCGAAAGCTTGGATAAAATTTCATCTTATTTGCATAACGAAAAAGAATAAAATTCAGGAGTGAAATTTTAATTTACTACTCAAATACCTCCCATGGAAAACAAAGTCAAGATAGATATAGCTATCTGTATCAGCATTTTATAATGAACTACTCATTATGAGAAATTTGGAGTCTTCGCTCAAAAAGTAGCAGCGAGAATATTCTTTCCTTTATTTGTCGAATAGGCCACCATTTCATTTCCAGTAAAATAATTACGGAATTTTTTAAAAAAATCAAAAATATTTTACTGCCAATCATCATAATGCCTGAAAATATTTTAGTTAAGCTGCGAATAAATTTACCAAGTAGCAAGTCACCGTTTTCTTGTCATTCTTTATGCCCGGAGTGGAGCTCAATCATAGATAAATATTGAGTACAGAAAGAAATTCTCAAATTTGCTAGATATTTGAAGTTGGTTTCAGGAGTCTGCGGAAACATACAGATAAATGTGTTTGCTAGATTCATTAGCGTTGAATAAAGTCTCCTAAGCTCTCTTAATGGTTAGTCCTCTTGTAATTGTAATAACATTTGAGCTCTCGTGAAAGTCTATATATCATTTGGAACGTAAATATGTATTATCTATGTTAAGACATTCACTATAGCCTAATTGCGTATAATGCATTAACAAAGACTACATCCGGATTGTTTCTGATCAAAAACCCAAATTCTCTTGTGTTTCTCTTCTGAATTCTTCAGGTAGTCTCGATTCTACTCACGCGTTTGAGTGTCGCTAAAATTAACGTTCTATCCAAATACCAACTTTCTCTGAGATAAGATGATGTTAAGTATCCTCTTCGAACTTTATAAAATCGTATTTCTCCGCTAACAACTAAGCAAAACCAAGCGGAGTTGCGTAGTGCATAGGAGATGTACTGCATTTATAGATGAAAAAGAATATCAATCGCTCCAGTTACAAAATTGAATTCGAACTCCTGAACCTGTAATTTTAAATACCTTCCGCTCTCACTTCTCATTTAAAGCCTTTTACGTCAAGTATTATAATCACTTCCAAAACTCAGCCAAAGATTCTTAATCATGAAGAACTTCACATACTCTACGATCATCTTTGCTCTTATGGCAGTTTCTGTTTATTCTAAGACCTGCGGCGTCTATTCAAACTGCGATACATGCGATTCGACAGACACTTACTGCGCTAGCTGCTTGAGCGGATATACTCTCTACGAGTACTACTGCAGTACCATCTCATCCACAACTGTGACCGCAGTCGTGAGTTCTGGGGCCGCTCTGGCCACTTGGCTTTTGGTGGTTGTCATCGTCGTGCCCATTGCTGTCGTTCTGATCTGCGTGATATGCGTTGTTTGGTGTGTGGTGCAATCAAGGAGGAAAAGAAGAGCGGCAACAACGACAATCACAACGACCTCCGCTGTCCCGAACCAGAATATTAATCAAAGCATGATGAATCAAACCACGCAACCGATGAATCCTCAACAGCAACCCGTTTATGGTCATCAACCACTTTATGGCCAGCAGCCAAATTATACGTAAACTGGTTGAATGAATAATATTATATTACACTGGTCTTGGTGTCATGGCTTCATATTCATTCACAATTTATATTTTCTTCCTTGAGCCGTGATTGAAGTAAATTCATAGGATTCATGAGTTGGTTGATTTCTCATCAAGGTTGTTTGTGATGCTTTGCTAAAAGACTATTATAAATCTAATATAACTAGCATCAGATTGGTTTCTGAACGGATCCTTATCTATCATCTTTATATTTTGTGAGATATCACAAATTTCATCATTCCCCCCCCCCCCCCCCCCAAAGCCAACTGAACAGTGACAGAATAAAACTCCTCAAGCTTGAAAATATCTAGCAACTTACACACAAAATTCTTTTTTCCTCACTAAAGGTGAAAATAGCCAAAGTGCTTCGACTGCATACCTTTGAACTCTGAAGAACTTGCCATTCTACAGAATTGACCATAGCTTCAAGTAAAAAAGTGAAAGTAAAACAATACAACAAAAAAAAGGATTAGTAGAAACACAAGTTTATCAGAACCAGAGAGGAGCATGAAGAAACAACATATTATTGTAAGTTGGAGACTAGAGCATGTAATGACTCAATCTGAAAATTTGTAGATACGAGAAAAACAAAATGAGTCTGCGTTTTGGCCTTTCCAAAAACTTTATTATTCAAGAGGGAGTTTTCTTTATCAGAATAGAACATTGTTAGAGAGATTGTGATGAAGTTTACAAATAATCACCACAAATAACACAGGAATCCTTCTTCAAGCTCTTCAGAGCTGAACTAAATCAAAATAAAGATCGAATTCGATAGATAAAAGTCAAAGAACCGCGAATTAATTACGTCCGAAACCTTTCTCATGTCCGAATCAATTGACAATACCTTTAACACATAGACGAACAAGATTTATATATTATGAATCACCACTTTCTATCGCATTACTCGGTTTACTAGATACGGAACTTATGAGATTCTACTAAATGTCGCCACCTCCAGCATTTTGCTATTAATGGATATTGGCTGTCGTTCGATATCAGTAGCATTGATTTTCTTGCTGTAATTCTAAAGACCATACAACTTATTTTACGTTTAATGCCTAATCTAATATTTTTGAGGATCTGAAAATGCATTTTGAGTAGAACCTTCTTTGCAGCTGAAAGTTTCTCAGTCAGAGGTAGCGCTAATGGTAATTTGGAGAACAAAATCGCTCTGAGTTCATTTTAGAAACCTGGATCAGCAAATCAATTTTGAACTTCGAATCGATCCTAATGCTCTTTCGAAATCACAGAAGAGAAAATTTATTTTAAACAAAATTATTAAGGAGTG
>ENA-UOTX01000989-UOTX01000989.1-compost-metagenome-genome-assembly--contig:-NODE-989-length-24952-cov-7.355417_pt1 | contig 24952 bp, 11 predicted proteins | sample MGYA00238143_ERZ746982 | MGnify/ENA primary metagenome ERZ746982 (study PRJEB28758, sample SAMN06268862) | compost metagenome | isolation source: single cell | place: USA: California, Emeryville, Joint... | reverse complement strand
TCCAGGGATTTCCTTCTCATCAATTTCGTGCTTTACTATTTCCATCTTTTTCAGCAATTTTATTTCAAGCCTAAACGATCCATCCTCCTTTGTGCACTTCAAATATTCAGCTTCTTTGCATTTCTTCTCATTCTTAATTATATCTCTATTCCCAACGAGAATCAGATTCAGCCATCCATTTATCCATTTAAACCTCTTTTCAGTGAGTTCAGAATCCAATACATCAATGATCACGATCACTCTTTTCTGTCCTCCTTCTAGATCGATTATTTGCATTGAATATTTAGGTTTAAACCCTTCTTTATCGAATACCATATAATCCACATTGTACATAAGCTTGGTCTGGTTAATCTTGCTGAACTGCCTTGCAATAATCCTTTCTTTATCGAGTTGCACTTCAACGTTCTCTCCTAAAAGCGAAGTAAGTTTCTGATTGCAAAACTCAGCGTAGCTTTTCGCAAGTTGGACGCACTCTTTATTTTCCATTACATTGATCTTCCCAAGTAAGAACTCAATGGTTGAAAGATTATAGAAATCGCCTGCTTCAGAGTGATCTGAAGCCATGATGAGATGGGTGAGGCCAAATTTGTCCTTCCAAAGACATTTATTCTTACTATGGGATACCTTGCTCATATCATTATAAAGCGGCTGCTCTTCAACAAACGAGGAAGCTTTAAGTATATGGATTTCCTTTTCAGCTTGCGATATCGTCTTGATCCAGTGCATATTATGAACCACAATTAAATGAGAGACAGACATGTTTTGCTTTTGAGAGTTAGCGTGTTTTGTTGCCTGGGCTTTCAGCATGCTGTGAACTTTGGCGATATGATCTTCTTCAGTTTTGGAGAGTCTTCCTACAACCAAAAGGATGATTCCTCCTTGTTTTAATGAGTACAAGAGGTTCATGTCCTCTATGATCCTCGAGTCATTATCAAGCAGCTGATAACCATCGATGATATCTCTCGCCATAAGACCTACATCATCAGTTTTTCTTTTAGAAATTATATGATTTGACTTATTCTCTTCAAGGGATGTAGGCTGCAGTAGTTTTCTGACATCTTTGTCGAAAGCCCGCACTGGCGCAGAGTATCCAGAGGACTCTAAGATTCCGAAGCATCCGCCGCATTCCGTCAGGATATAAGATAATGAAATCGAATAGGGATTGTGCTGCCAGCCATAGGAGAGCCTTCCGTTGCTTAGCTGGTTCGCGACCCATAAGACTCCAGACCCTGAAGTGCCTATGATGCTGGCGACAGCAATTTTCGAGGTTTCCAAAGTGTTGAGTTTTTCAGGGAGATTACGTGAGACTTTCCAGCCAATTTGGTTGGAAAGGGCTAGGAGAGTATTTGCTTGGATAGAGACAAAAGGAACGTCTTTGGCATCCAATTCATGAGAATATACCGGATACTTCAAAGAATGCAATTCTTTTTCGAGACTGCCTACTTTTTGGATCTGACTGGTCAGAGCGGTCTTGAGTTGGTCGATACTCTGTTGATCCCTTTGGCGTTGCTGCTCTGACTCCTTGTAAAGTATCTGCATATCAACGTTTAGATCAGTGTTGGCTTTCTTCTCGTTTTCAAGCTTTGATGTTAACGTTATCATTATATCTGCAAGTTCTTTAATCTTATTCCCTTGCTTAGTGATCACCTCTTTTTGAGCTTGCGAGGAAGATTCCAGTTCAGAAATTTTATTCCGCAAGCTGGTTTCTAATTCTGTGTGTGCTTTCTTGAGTTCTCCATGCTGATTTTGGAGGCTTATGAAATTTTTTTCATATTTGTCTTTTTGGTCTTCCAACCTTGTGATAGTCTTCTGTAAATCCTTTCCCTGTTTTGTAAGAGTTGTAATTTTTTGCTCTTGTTCTGCGTTATTCTGTTTTAATTGATTAATGATGTCCTCGCTCTTTCTTTTAGTTTCAGTCAAAATTTTTTCATTATTCTCTAAATCCTTCTCTAGTGATTCATTTTGCTGCTTTAGCTTGAGGAGATTCTCCCCAGTGACTCCAATTTTATTTAATTTGCTTAATCTCTCAGCTAATTGATCCCTTTCTCTATGGAGAGTATCAGATTGGTACCTAAGGTTGAAAATTTCCGACTCAAGTTCTTGTTTTTCTTGCTTGGCCTTTTGTAACACAGAAGTTAACTCTGAAACCTCTTTGTCCTGTTTTTCCAATACCGCATTGAAGGCAACCCGATCCGAAGCTGACTCGAAAAGTCCCAACTTTTCTATCACCTTTTGTAACTCTGATTTTAGCCTCGCAATTAAATGATTCACAAGATTTGAAGTTTCGGAAGCCAGCAATTCTTGGTCGTTATCTCCGGTTTCATCTAATGCTGCCAAGATCGTGTACGAATTTCGGTGTGCTGAAACTTTCGCATCAGTTCTATCCGGAATCAATGAATCATGATCAGTGCCAGAGTGGTGCGGTACACACCGTCTGCTTAATTTTTGGTTCCAACTAATTATCTCTTGCAAAAGCATTTTCAACTCCATTGTCAAATCACGAACTTCAGGGTGCAGTATTTCATTCTTTTGTTCAGTAACCATACTGGAAGTTTTTTCCTTCAAGGAATTACGCTTGTTGGCTGCCTCTTCATATACAGGAGATTTCGATGTTTCGACCGAGCCGTTTCTCGGTTTGTCTTTTTCTGAAATGCTGTCCTGCTGCTTGGTTTCACCATCAAATTTCGTGATGCGGCTATAGCTTGGCAGTTCAACGATTCCATTCTCGGATTTCAGTGAGAGGGTATTTTCAGAATCACTTTTTCTGTTATTTTCCCTCAGCGAACATGAAGCTACTTTAATTGTTAATTGATATTTCACTATTTGTATATACCTTTATTTGGAAGATATTGCTTTGAGTCAGTTAGACTACATGCGTTGGTGTAATGTTCATCCAGTAATGGCCGAAGTATTTTTTCCCAGACAACTTTCCCATATGAACGCAATTTCTCATTTATTCTTCGGTTTTTCTCATGGTCTATTTCCGTATTGAGAAGCACTTTACTCTGGTGCATTGGCATTTCTTTGTTGAGTACTTCTTCATTCTTTACGAGATACCTAACAGCAAACATTCAATTGAACTTCACAGAAGAAAAAAAAAATACTTTCTGATTGCTTTCAGCACTTTATACTTCAAGTCTTCAGTAGGACCATAAATGACCTTGAAATAGGTTGATTCTTCTGGAGAAAATTCCATTTCTGAAAAAATTTAATTATGATTGTCTGCCAATTTTTTCTCAGATTTAAATTGCTCCAACTAGAAGTTTTTCTGAAATTTGAGTTTTTTGGTCAATCAACTAGAGAGTTAGCTTAATGCATTGTCAGAAAGCAAGTTCCTATAAATCTCCGAGGCAAGATAGCATGATGAGTCCTTGACATCAAAATTAGACGCATTTACTCGCAAGGTACAACAAAGTCACCATGATAATAGATGCTCTCGTTTGAGACTCAATATTCTGTGATCAGAACTTTAAAATTCTAAGCAATTTGACCGATAATTCCTTTCTTGCAATAAATTAGATTCATTTTGTCTTTGAAACATTTAAATAGATACCAAGCGCGCAGTCATTAGCAGCAAGTCCGAGTGAGCAGCACACTAATAACTAATTAATTGCTTTTGCCTTTGGTACCTTTCTCTGAGTGAAGCTACTAAAATTGATATCCTGAGTTCCTATCTTGAAATAAGTTTCCTCTCTTAGCTCTGCCTGTTGAAAAGTTTCTCTCATTATCTTGAAATTATGAAAAAGCTTTCGGTAGATACTAATCTAAAGTTTTATAAGTTGCTGCTTTACGAATTTAGAATCTTATGATGGCGTTTAATTGAACAAAGTTTACTTGTATCGCATTACTTTTCCCTTGCCTTCCTACTTTCACGCTCTCAATTCCTTGGAAACTTTACAACAAGAATACAACAATAAGCACAATGTAAGGAGTTCATTTCTCTAGAAGCATTTTCTTCAAGAGAACCTCTGATCCCAGACAGCAATTTCCCTACACGGAGCTATTTCAACTATTTCGACACTATCGAATGACTTTCAACTTGCTTTCCAAAATTTATTTTGAAACGTTTCAATGAGCTTTCATATGCAGTCAATATTAATTAATTTGTTGACTCTGATCCTTTTCTCTGATCAGACAAGATTTCCACCTTATAAATTCCTGTACCGGCAGTTTTATTTATTTGACAGCATAGAACATAAATCAATCTTCTTTATATATAATGGAACCTTTACAAGAAAACCGAGACCTTGACGCCATCATTCAGAAAATTCAACTGGCGAATTCAAGAAAGTCCTTAATTTAAGCAAAACCACAGATCCCATCAGCTATATCTTCCTAAATACCGAGGATTTAAACAACTCCTTTACGTTGCTGGTTGACAAAGAATCCGAAACCAGCCTCACAGGTGCTCAGCTCACCCATCAGATCGGCGAACTCATGGGAAACAAAACAATACTCATCCAAGGTTGCTATTATGGCGTCGTTGACAATAATAAATTGTTATCTTATTACCGAGATAGTCAGCCGCTCTATTTTAGCACTGTTTCAAGGATTTCTTTGAATATCGAGCTGGGCTCGATTGACAACTCGAAGCTCTCAACGTTCCAACTCAAAATATCTGAAGAGGCTGAGTACCAGCACCTTAGAGAACTCATCAGCGCAAAGTTAGACAAGTCTTCTACAGGACTATACCTTGAAAGGCCACTCAGAAAGCAGATCCCTGCTGAGAGCGAAGAACCTCAAGGCGATCAGATCAAAATTATCATAAAAAACATCTTTGCTTCTGAGCTTCAGATGATTGTTGACAAAACAGCAACAATAAGCTCTATCTTAGATAGACTTGAGGCTAAAACGCGGATCTTTAGTGAAAAACTTGAGCTCAAACTGACTGATGGGACAAAGTTAGACCCCAATCAGACAATTCAACACTACAACATCCAAGACGGGACGACAGTAATTCTTACTTTCAGTGTAAGAGGGCCTAGTAGACTTGGAAGAATCGTCGGCAGCAAAACCGAAAAAATAAAAAATCTCTTCATAGACGGCGAGAAACTTGTTTTGTGGGAATTACCAGCCGATCACGATACGAAAATGACAGTAAAATATAAAACTTTGACCGGGAAAATGTGCACCTCTGAGACAAACATTCATGCGAGTATTGGCTCAGTGAAACAGCTCATTGAGCCTGAAGACAAGGGCGCCATCTTGCTCGTACTAAATGGAGTTCAGCTCCCGTTATCTGACACCTTATTTGAGTACGGTATTACGGAAGAAGACGTATTGCTCCCTGCTACAAGAAGCCGCGGACCTTTTGGGGCAGAGCAGCTCCAAGTTCCAGAAAAAGAGGGAGCAAGCGAAGTAGAGCTCTCAAAAGAACCTGGATTAGAATATCGGGCTGCCACAGGAGGTCTATGCATTGAAGGGGTATGCAAAACCGCTAATTGCAAAGCCTTTGAGAAGAATGTTGTGGTGAATCTGGGGTATATAAGTTTCGACTCGAAGGCAGACGCAGGGATGAGTGAATGCCCTCTGTGCAAGCAATATGTGACTCCAGTTAAGTATGCAGTAAATCGCTGTACGTTGGTTACAGTGGAGATTCATGTGACCAAAGACGGGGTTGTGAAGCGAAAAGCGAATCAGAAGTGTACGGCATATAAAGAAAGTTATCGATACATTGAGTATGAGAAAGACAGCAGGATTAAAATCCACGTAATGGGTTATTATTCTGCTAATGTAGAAGCAATGAAATGCGCGGTTTGTGCGAAGAATATTGAAAATTCTTCGGAAAAACTGGGTTGTGGACATGTCTACCATAAACCTTGTCTGCAAACCATTGGAGAGAAATTGACGTCGAATTGCCTGCTTTGTCATTATTAGATATAACTATTATAATTGAGAGAGAGGAACTTAAAGATCGGTATATTAGATGGTGAATTATTTCGCTAATATTATCCGATAAAGTAAGTATTATGAGGGTTCGAAAAACCTTCATTGAGATAATTCATGTCTTCTGCATACAACTCTTCTCAGTAAGAAAACAGAAACCTACTTAAAGTGAACTATACGAACTTAAAAGTTTTTGAAGAGATGAAACTTCCCTCATTTGATGCTCTCGTGAACGTGAAATCAAAAATCGCTTAGAGCGAGACTTGAAAACTACAAGCTAGTTGGAATAAGAGTTCTTCTATCACAGTCTTACTCTGGATCAGAAATTTGGGAATTTTCTACCTGTGGCTTAAAATCTGACTGAAAAAGTTTTCAAATTGGAATACTGGAATTATTTCCACTGGACTGGAATCATAGGATTGTTTGTTTTTTGTTTTTTTGATTGAGTGGAATTGAATGCTTCAAACTTGAAGTCATTTCAAGCGAGCCGCCATATAGTTATAAACTTTCAGAAATAATTGTGAACTGTTCCTTCCTTCTAGATTTTCTAAGAATTTTGATATTCAGTAACGAATTCGGAGCAAAAAACTTAACCTTGAATGATCTCAAATGTTATTTCGCCTCCAAGTTAGTTGCTTGAGTTTCCTTGGTCCACAGCTTAATTAGCTCTCAATTATGCTGAATTGACTGAATGGAAACTCCATAAGATTAATTAGAGCGAATAAGAGCATCAGATGCATTTTTACTGAATTTTTTTTTTAAATAATCCGACTGATTCAAATTGGATCGGAAATTTTTTGCATTGCTGACCAATGCATAAAATACGATAATTGCCAGTTAAATTATAATTAGTCAAAGAAACAGAAATCGAAACAATGGGCCTGATGTCCTTTTTACAATCAATGCTGTGCAGCAGCTCACGTAAAGAAGATTCTCCTGAGAAGACTGTATCAAGAAATCCTTTTGGTGACGAATTCAAAGACACTGAGGTGCATTTTCAATTTTTTTCCTTATTCATTAACCGCAATTAGAAAAAACTTCTGGTTTTGGATCTCGATGAGACTTTACTTCATACTCAAACAGAGAGTTTTGACTCCAGCACTCGCCAAATAATCGTAACAAAGACTAACTCACTTATTTGCTAATTTTTTATTGCTCAGCTCCCTGAAACTGATAAAAGAATACAGCTTTTCGTTTCACCTAGACCATACCTCAATGAATTCCTGGAGGAGATGTCGAAATATTATCATATAATCATTTTTACGAAAAGTCCGAGACAAGTATCACTTCACTATTTTCCAGGAGTGTTCAACATGATAAATAGTATGCGCTGGACGTTCTAATTGGCCTTGACATCTACAAATACATTCAGAAGTTGCTTTATCGCAGATACTGTAAGCGAGGTTACTTTGGGTTGATAAAAGATCTTACGATACTTGGGGCTCCTCTCAGAAAAGTCGTTTTAATCGATGTAAACAATCAGAAAATAATACTGAATTGTATTAATCGTGCTGTTATAGGATACTGTTGATAATACGCTTGAGCAGCCTGAAAATGCGTTAATTATTCCGCGGTATGAAGGAAAAAAAGATGACGACACGCTGTTAAAGCTCATTCCTTTTCTGAAATATCTCGCGTTTGAATATGATGTCAGGGATGTGGAGGCCAAATTTGTTAATTTCTTAGTCGAGCAGAAGAGCAAAGAGAAAGAAAGAAGAAGGTTTTCATTAAAGAGTACGTATGAAGGAGACAGCACTAAAAGAACTGAGAATTCTGAAACTCTTTCGAGTGCTAGGTTGAATACAGTCGGTTTTTAGAAACGAACAAACATGTACATATAGAAGTAGTATTATTAGTAGCAAATTTATTTTTTCATAGTGTTGAACGCAATTAAATATTTATGATATTGATTTCAAACTGTTAATGTACTTTCTATCATTCTTTATCTAGAACACCTTGTAAATGTTTCATATTTATTCGGTATATTCAATTTTCAATCTGATATCAATTGTTTCTCTCAGTAAAACAATATGAAAAAACAATAGACAATTACTACTGTTGGAAAGTGTTCTTGAAATAAACTTGGTAGGCATATTTCAATGTTGTAACTTTCGGGGAAGTACAGTCGCAAAAGTAAAGTGATTGAAGCTGCAATGAAATAATTTCATTAAATATTTCTTTCAGACTTTTTTTTTGAGAAAAGTAACAATCAGTAGCAAAAGATTCAATTTTATGATAGATCCGCTTCGAAATCAGTAAATATTAACGAAAGTGCTTTCTTCCGAAGAACCTAAAAGAACGAATCCATTGAACTCCCTCTATGTTACATCCTTTATGAGGGTAAGATTAGATGCTCTTATTAGTGTCAACTTACAATACCATATACTTATTATTGTAAAAAAAAAACAAAACAAGCCATATTCCAATGAATTAAAAAGAATTAACGGATTAAGTTATCGAAGGAAATACATAATTTTCTGGATAAAATCATAAAAGGAGAAAATTTTATAATCATAGCAGCTAAACGAAATAGAATTTGAAAAGAATGAGCCTGAAGACCTTTTTCCAAAAGATGATGTGTAGTAATTCACGTAAGGATGATTTCACAGAAGAACAAACAACAGCAAGGAGTGCGCTCCCGGTGGAACCCAAAACCCTTGAGGTAAATGCATGTTCTGCTGATTTCTTATCGTAAATAGAAAAAAATGCTTGTTTTGGATCTTGATGATACGCTTATCTGCACAAGAAAGCAGAGTTTTGGACCCAACCAAAGACAAATAATTGTAAAAAACAAAGTCTAAGCAGTCACCTCAATTTTTACTTTCAGCTGCCTTCAACAAAAGGACTGGTTTACGTCTTGCCCAGACCACATCTCCATGAGTTTCTGGAGGAAGTGTCACATTATTATACCATAGCCATTTTCACTACAGGGTCCAATGAGGTTTAATCAATTATTGAACAGCAAACGATACGCTTACTGTGTTTTAGTATGCTAGAATCATCTTAAAGAAGCTTGGAATCAGCAAATACATTGAGAAATTGCTCTGTCGCAAAGACTGCACGCGTGAGCACTCTGTATTCGTAAAGGATCTTTCAAAGTTGGGAGTACATCTCAGAAACGTTGTCTTAATCGATGTAAATAATCAATATGGTTAGAATATATAGCAATGGATTTTAATTTTTTTTTCTTCCTTAGGACACTCCTGATACTTCGGAGGAACAACCAGAGAACGCATTGATTATTGAACGATTTGAGGGACATAAAAATGATGACTTGCTGCCGCGACTTGCTTCTTTCCTGAAATACCTTGCTTCGTGCAATGACGTCAGAGACGTGACTGATAGATACATTGATTTCTTACTTGAAGAGGAGAAGAAAATGAAGGCAAAAATGAAAACTAGCTAGTTGAAGATAACCAAAAAAAAAAAGAGAAGTCATTGAAAAGGCATGAAGATGAATGAACGAAAAAGCTTGACATTGTGTGAATATTCTATCAGAGAGGGTATTTGTATATGAAAAAATTTAAGTCTTGTAGGTTCGTGATAAAATATATATAACTCTGAGGTGAACGGATCTCGATAGTTCACATAATCTCAGATGCCTTAAAGAGCTTATTACTAAATAGCTCATTATAAAATTATATCCTAGTATTTCGATGTCCAATATCAAATTTCAGCTGCGTTTTTATCACCTTCTAAGAGAAACTACCCTCAAAGAATGCTTTTAAATCCTCGGATTGCACACCGAAGTGCCAGCAAAAGCATTTGTATGGGACCAAAGATATTTTGCATCAATAAGCTTTTTTCGCAAAGAAAACCTGACATTGTAATTTGGAAAATATAACCTTGAATTTTATTTAATAACGCACAGTTAAGGAAAAGCTCTAACTAAATATATTGATAAATTAACCTTTTTACTTTTAAAATTTTCTTGGGCATCCAATGCTACCTTCAGTCCTCGGCAGCAAAATGGCCAAAAACAAGTCCCATCAAGTATCGGGACCCATCGAGGTAACAGAAAATACTACAACCAACAAGCTAATCGAGCTTTTCCCTTTATTAGTACGTAATGGACCATCTGAAAATACAAAAAAAAGTTGAACATGAATCATCAAACTTGAATTTTACCGAGCAATTGATGTAAACAGATCATAACGTGAAAACTATCCTCTGACCTCTTGCTAACTCAGAAAAAACATTGAGGACGAACGATCTGACGGCTTTGAAGACGGAAGAGTCACAAAAGCGCTGTTTAAACGCATGCAAGTCATAGAGTTAGGCTGTCTTGTCATGTCGCTCTTTGGAATTATACTAACCATCATCCAAGTAACCCAAGCCTTGTCTATCCGCCTGAAAAATGCCTTAGTATGAGCTGGAATTCTATGAAACACATGATAAATGGTCAATGGTTCTCCTCTACCTCATTTTCGTTGTCAGCATCGCGCTAGGTATTCTATAACAGCCTCATACCAGCTAACCAAAGCACTTTTTCTCAGTAATTCTGACTATCACTCGATACCTTTCCCATGTCGAATTTCTTAAAATGCGCAATGTGATCTCATCAAATGATACGATTTGGACAACTGGTGAATATATACCTATGATATGCGAGAGTTGCTTGGCATTGGTGATCCCTTACCCTTGGATCAGGGGTAAACTTATCGAAAATTCTCATTCTGAGCGGATTTTTTTTCAGGGGAAATCACCGAGGCGCACGCGTTGGATGATGGATCTAGATTTTACTACCATCCTAATGAAATTTTGGCTTACTTTTCGACGCTCCGCGTTGTGATAGTACTACGAGTGGTTCTCTTGAGCGCATATTGGAATAGCAATCGAGCTCAAAGACTCTGGTAAATAATGATAATTCAGCACATGATTCATTTGCGATATCAGTGAAATGTATGCAGTGGAACCTGGAGCTTTGTTTACAATCAAATGCTGGATGAAGAAAAACCCATATATTTTCGTGTTCGCGGGTTTCTTAGGAAGTATTCCGTTCTTTGCCTGGATGCTTCGAATTGCAGAGCGACCTTTGACCAGAATCGACGGTGACGCCCTCGGCTTCGACTATGCTAATTCTATGTGGCATATTATCGTCACAATGACTACCGGTAATATATTTTTTCATGGTTCCGACGTTTGAAACTGGTGTTTTAAGTCGGATACGGCGATTTCTTCGCCCGAACTTTCCTAGGAAGAGGAATTATTTTCTTCGTGTGTATCTGGGGTACGATGATCATTTCAATGATGGTCGTTACTCTCACCAATATTTTTCAAATGAACATTTTTGAAATGAAAGTAATCTCTCATCTAATGTCTGTGAAAGAAAACAAATCTTTCTAATTAGGCGTTCACAATTCTTGAAAGACTCAAAGCCAAAGAATCTGTGCGTAGTGAGGCGGCGTATGTCCTTACAAACATTATCAGAGGCAAGAAAATCTCCAAACAAAAAGGCGAACTTTCCGAAAAGCACCTTGATAATGCAAAAAGGCATTTAAAAAAATTCAAATCAGCATCAAGGTTGAATTCTTCAAACTGCGAATAGAAACTTAAAGATGTATAGAAATTATCGAGAACTTTCTGATCAAAACACAGGGATGGATGACGTAATGAGAAACTTCGAGTTTTTGAGAGAGCAAGTCGTTGCTGTGATGAAAAGACAAGATTTTATTTGCGGAGCGCTGAAGGAAGTCATGCCGACGTTAGGAATTGACTTGAAAGCGGTTGAGGCCCTTGCAAAAAAGAACAATGAATCAATGTTAAGTAAAAAATCCAAACAAAACGCAAAAGACCTCGGCGCGACAGATAGAGATGGTAAAATTGAGCTGCTTCTGACTGAAGCGATTCCTGAAGAGGAAGAAATTATCATTAATGAAGGTAATTACATTCAATTACTGGGTTAACTTGGTACCATAACCCTTTAGAAATTGGAGGAAACACGAAAAAACAAATTCCTTTTTACGAGAGCGTGAATGAGAGTCCAGAAGATGTTAGACTGGTTGAATAAACGTGAATACGATCGCGCTCCATTGTGGAGAATTCTTCTTTTGTTTTATAATTTACGGAGATAGGAGAATGGCTAAATTCTATAGAATTTTTGGTAATTTGGATATAATGGGTTAGCAAATGCAATGATGTGGTGATAACTCTTGTGGCAAGTTATAATGGAATCGGAAAGTTTTGAACATCACTATCTATTAAATTGTTTTTAGGTAAAGATTTGATAAGAAAACTATTACAGCATTCCCGCATTGGTGAGCCATCCTAAAAATTACTAAAGCACCCATTGCTAGAGCTTACCTACATATTGAATCGGAAAGCTGTTTTCATCGAACCTTTACAAAATAATAACTTCTCATTTAATTGACTGGACGAACTCATACGATATTATTGAAAACAAGATTGAAAGGCTTTTCTTGAGATTCTTGAATCAGCGAAAGAAGTCTCTGATACTTCTCTTTCAGAAAGCTTGGGATAATTTCGTTTGAGCTTCATAATAAATTCACAGCGAGAATAATTGCCGTTGGCATTCGCGTTAATTAATAACTTATTTCAATACCAAAGCCAGGGCTTTTATTCAAAATCACCAGATAATTATCCTGCATGGTAAACCTCGGGTTTCTTTTCAACGTTATCAAACCAAGGCAAAATCGAAAAATCGAAACAGATGTAAGTAGTTCTCGTAGCTTCCTCAACCTTATTCCACCCAGGGCTTTCATTTTCACTCTAAGAAAAAACACCGGGAAGAACTAAGCAAATTTGGGAAAATAATCATGTAAAATGACTGATTTAGTTCCTTTACTGAGAGGCAAACCTCAGGGTGGCGCTGGCAAGTAATAAACAAACAGGTTTTGAAGACGGCAGAGTTACAAAAACTTTCTACAGCAGACTTTTTACAGTCGAAATAGCTTGTCTCGCGATATCAATCATTGGTATTGGACTATCTGTCATTGAGGTACAGTCCCACTGATGCCGTTATCTTTATTGCATTTTTCAAAGTATGACTTGGAGTTTAACGATTTTTCAGACTATCACAACAGATTATGGGCAGAAATTCTTTTATATTTCGTCTTTGTGGCTAGCATCCTGCTCTGTAATTCCACTATTGACTTTTCCAGGTCTCAGTTTGCATCATTAGCTGTGTTGACAGTGGTTCGGTACTCATTCAAACTGGAATATTTGAAGAAACGTGGCGCTATGGCTGAGCATGAAACGCTATTTTCCACGAAAATGATCTGGTGGCTGCTGTTAGAGATCTGCATTATCATGATCATCCCTTACCCATGGCTGTTAGGTAAAAAGCGGTCTGTTATCTCATATTTAGAGGAACAATAATAATAGGTGAAACCGTCGTCACGACTGTATTGAGAGGAGATTTTCCGATATACTACAGTGTTAATTCAATCATTCAGCTCTTTTCCACACTTCGAGTGATAGTACTAGTCCGATTGATTCTGCAGATAACAGCTTCTGCTTGGAACGATACGCGCTCGCAAAGGCTCTGGTATGCATTTTAAATGTTTTTGGAGCGTGGGACTAAATAGTTTTCATTTTTCAGTGAAATGTACGGAGTGAAACCTGGATTGCTATTTACGATCAAATCAGTCATGAAGGTCAACCCTCTAGCTCTTATTATGATCACTTACGTGGGGAGTATCCCGCTCTTCGGTTACATGCTCCGAATAGCCGAAAGACCTACGGATCGTATACCTGGGAATACAACGTATTTTACCTACGCAAATTCGATGTGGTGTGTGTTCCTTACAATGGCTACCCGTAAAAATTTTGCATTTTTTCCCTCTTAACACTGCTTAAGTGGGCTATGGCGATTACTACCCATTGACATTCCTCGGGAGAATGGTTGTAGCCTTTGTGAGCATCTGGGGGACATCTATAGTCTCGCTTATGGTCGTTACGCTTACGAATCTCTTGTCAAATAGCAAACTAGAGGATAAGGTTCTTTATTTTTTAATCGCAGCCATGATAAGCTCTCAATTTAGACATTTACGATTATAAACCGAGTCATGGCCAGGGCAAAGCTCAAAGAGCATGCAGCTCACATCATTACGAATCTAGTCCGTGGTGATTTAAGAATGAGAAAAGAGAAAGTGGTGCCTGAAGAGAACCTGTACAAAATAAGGAGACATCTCAAGGCCTTCACCCGTGCTGTGAGGTAATGACATAACTGCGTCACTGTATACCAATGGCTGATCGATTGAAAGGCTTTATCGTGAGCTTGGAAATGATGAGAATGGTTTTGAGATGATGGACCGGCAATTTACTTTGTTCCGAGAGCAAGTGAGGGGATTGAAGAAAAAACTCGATTTTATGATTGAAGCAAATAAACTAACGATGAGTCTGCTTGGAGCGGATCCAAGACACATAGAACGCATTGCAGTGCACTTGAAATCAAAGGTTATTATCAAAGACTCAGCTCAAAATTCAATGAGAGAAGAGGAGCCCTCAAAAGAAGAGCAAACCATAAATCTGGACAAAACTTTGGGCGAGTCTTCCAGAATTAGCAGAGTTCAAGGTAAATAACTGATTATTTGAGAGGTGTTATATACATTTTATATAGAAGAGGAAGAGGGTTGGCTTCCGAAACACGAACCGATGGTGTATACGCCAGGCCATACACTGAGGGATAATCTCGCTAACACCACAAAAAGCGTGGCTTTGAAAAATTTATTATGATAATAAAATTGATTCAGCTTTTTCGATTTTCTTGTCGGAAAGATTGATTGTGAGAGCAGCTCTGTTGCTACTATTGCTAATTAGCAAGGGAGAAAGTCTACACAATGAATACAAAATATTTATTTGAGTTTTTGTTTTATTCTGTTTACATGCTAAATCATTTTCGTTTGTATTTGTAGTCATTTATGCAGAGAAGACATGTATCAAATTGTCGATATCTACTTGGACAATTTTATTCGACTAAATCGATGTGGCGCATTAATAACGCCAGGTTTCAGATTCATTACTCTGCTTAACATTAAGTCCACAAAATCGATATTTACTTTAGATAGCTCTTTTATCAGGACATTGCTAGTATTGCAGCTGCACCAATTGTAAAAATCTTTTCGATATTATCAAAATACCCTTATTGTGATTCCGAGGTGAATTAAGTGATTTAACTCTCAACAATCCCAGAATCAAAAGGTTTTAACGCTTGTTTTTTTGTACAGTTGGCTGGCAAGTATATTATTCTTTTTCTCCAAGCAGCCTAGATATCTCAGATGCCACCAAACGATTGCTCTTTATCTCGCTCAGGATCAAGTTTCGCTTTCTCAGCTACCAGGTTTATTGGAAGCTAGGAACTAGCTTTGAGCGCTTAGAAGTTAGATTCTCAGAATTTGCTGTCTAAGCAATAATTTAAAAAAATTACCAGCAACAAAATGCAAGAAAGTTTTTCCGTCCGTATCAGACATAGCTCAAAGCAATTCGAGGTCACCGATCTCACAGCCACCACTCCTGTCTGCGAACTCGTTAAAAAAATCGCTCTTCAACTCAACTGCAAGCCCGAACAAGTGTCAATTAAATTCGGCTTTCCACCAAAACCCCTAGATACCTTCTCAACCAGCCCTCTCGAAGCCTTTGATATAACTTCTGGCGAGTCTCTCATTGCAGAAACTAAGGCCGAGGAAGCACCCAAACAAATTCCCGATGCCAAGGAAAACGTGATGATTAGAAGGATAATCCCAGCGGACAATTCATGCCTTTTCAACAGCATCGCTTACGCGCTGGAAGGCAGAGCGAAGGATAGAGCTCCCGAGCTCAGAGGAGTTGTTGCCGGGTACATATTAAGCGATCCAGAGAAATACAACGAGGTGTTTCTCGAGAAATCTAACAGTGAGTATGGAAAATGGATTATGAAGGATGAGAGCTGGGGAGGAGCCATCGAGATAGATATCCTGGCCAACGAATACAGGGTAGAAATGTGCTGCATTGATATCCAGAGTCTGCATTACGATGTCTATGGACAAGGGTACAGCAAGAGGATTTATTTGCTTTATGACGGCATTCATTACGATATTCTCGTTAAAAACCAATCAGAAAAGAGCGATCCTGCGACCGACATAACGGTATTTGACCCCGCAGACCAATCGGCGTTACAAGGCGCGTTGGCTCTTGCGAAAGAATGCAAATTAAAGAAAGATTACACAGATGTCTATAATTATGCGTTGCAATGCGGAACGTGCTATGAGGGAATTAAAGGAAATGCTGAGGCGATTGCGCACTCAAAAAAGACAGGACATACGAATTTCGTTGAATATAGACCGAAGAAATAAAAAAATTTCCAAAGTCATTTTTCCCTTGTAATAAAGCACAGGGTATTCAAATTTCATGTAAATAAGTAAAAGATAAGGATTTTGAATATTTCGGAGAATATGAAAGGAGAAGACAAATCTTAAATTCTGATACTTCTTAAAATCAATCGTTATTAATAATTTGAAAAATACGTTTTAGGTGATTGTCCAATGCAACTGAGCATGATAAGTTGTGTTATAGGTTCATGTCTTTACTACAATCTTAACGAATTGGATCCTTTGACAATCGAAACGGGGATCCAACCTGCTGTTAATGGAAGTTAACGGTAGAATACTACTGTTTTTTTATTAGGAAAAAAAAAAGGGAGTTTCTTAAACTAAGATTCAAGCATAAAATTATTTGAAATATAAATTTTGACTGGAGAGTCTTTTTCATGCATTCAACACCATCATCACCTGAGGTGATCGTTCACAATGAAGCCAAGATCTTCCGCGACAAATACAAGTGGTGGTTCTTGCTTCTGGTCGAATTAGGCCAGTTCTTCATTATCTACTCGGTCGGAGGGATAAGCACACTGCAGCGTCAATTTGAGAAGATCATGGGTTTAACCGAGTTAGACTACACACATCTCATCCAAAGTGTTAGCATTCCAGGGCTGATCCTTCCGTTATTTATCGGAGTCCTCATAGATCATTACGGCGCGTCCGCGGGATTGATCAGTGGCATCACGATAACGTCAATCGGTCAGTATATCGTCGCTCATTCAATTTCTCGCCTGAGCTATTGGAGCCTTGTGATCGGCGTAGTAATTAAATCCTCTGGATCGAGAGTGTATTACTTAGCCAAGTCCAAAATGATTCGAGTATGGTACCAGGACCATGAGATGGGCAAAGTAACGAGCATCTCAGCTATCGTGAGCACCCTTGCGGGTATAACCGGCGACGTCGCTTATCCCAACATCTTCCAGTACACAAACTCCCTCAGCGCGCCGTTTTACGTCGCGTTTGTAGCAGTTTGCGTTGTTTCATTTATTTCGCTCATTCAAACCTATCTGCATTGGGTGCTTATGAAGCACGTTGAAGTCAGGGCTCGCAGACGGGAAAGAGAGCAGCTTTCTATTTCTAAGGTCGCAGGTGTGGTGTCGAGCTTCCCGTCGATCTTCTGGCTTGTTGTGTTTGTTTCCGCCTTCCTCCATGTCACATACGCAGCTACCAGGATGTACCAAAGTAAGTTCTTACAGACCTCTTTCGGCTATTCTCCTGGAGACGCCGGTATCATCCTGGGCTCTGGGCTCGCTATTTCAGGATGCATGTCGGTTTTAGTTGGGTTTTTCGTGGATAGGTTCGGGAGGATCCCTCAGGTGATCTCTTTCGGTATCATCGTCATTGGAGCGGGAATCGCAGGAAACGCATATGTGCCCAAATGCGACAAATGTTATTACCCGCTGGTTCCATTAGCGTTTCTAAGCTTGGGGTCAGGGATCGAGCACGTCGTAGTGACCACGGCGAAGATGAAACTGCTTCCAGAGAAACAAATCGGACTCGCATTTGCGATTTATTCAACGGTTAGTTCAGTGTTCACGCTGATCTACCCAGCGGTTGTTGGAGAGATCGCTCAGCGCACTTACAGCACGTCTGGATATCATTATGTTTATTTAGCCAATTTGGGAATGGCGTTCTTCACCTTTGGGTTATCCCTCTGGCTAGTGAAAGCGGATAACAAGCATAACAAGATACTCCAAAGAGTGGAGGAAGCAGGAGACGAAGAGAGATTATTGCAATCGACAGTGGAGTTAGAAAATAAGCCTATGAAGCAACCTGAATTCCCATCACCATAAACAATTGAGAAATTGATATTACATGCTTTATTACTCTTCATTACAACCTTCTATTGATATAGCTGCTGCTTTGAAGTTTAATTCAGCTTATATATTGGCAGTTTTTTATTCCGGTTTCAAAACAATGAGACTAAAAGCTTAATTTCAGATTGAACACGAGAATAATAGTAAGCAATGCTCATATACTATGACTATAGAGGGTAAGACACATATAATTATCTACTGAGCTTTTTCCTTCCTAAAGCTCATTCATTCATCCATAAACACTTTTCATGTGAAGTGCCATAGAGAAGAGTCTCCGGCTTAGATGATATCTCCTTTGATCTAATGAATTGATCAATAAATCATTGCTATAAGATTTTCTAAATGTAATTGTTACTTTTATCTTCATATTCTTGAATTTCTCGTCTTGCGCTTTGTTATAATCAGCGTAAATATTCTTCGCCTCCTAAAAACAAACAAACAGTCATCAGCAAATCTTTTTCTCGAATTCGGCTCATTACCGCAAATAAGACGTCAATGAAATTCTCATACTCTTCCCGGACATCCTCACTAGTAATATATCCCATCAGTCATACCGGACTAACAATGAACAATACTTGATATAGCCTTGCTTGCGGTAATATTGAACCACTTGATGCAAAGCGTCCTGCACGTCAACCATCGTATCATACTCGTCCTTCACGAGGTTTTTCTAATGCAAATTAGCCATCACTTCCTCAGCATCATGGCCATACCCTAATAATCTTCATGCTTTGGATATTCTTAATCTTTATGACGAAGTTCTCGCCTTCGTTGTCTTGCGCGTTGCTAGCATCGTTTATTTTCTTCTCGACGTCCTCCGTGATTTTTTCTGAGAGAAGAACACTGAGGATTTGTCTTGCAAGTTTCTGCCACGTGACTATCCAATGCGGTGGTAAGAGAAAAACCTCAAAACGCTCATACCTTGTGGGTCTGGCACGTGTCTAAAGCGAGACCAAATCAATTCTCTTGGGTTAACCTTCGTCTTATCTGTGTCTATGGGGTCATGATAAGTTAAATGTGTGTTTTGGTAAATCTTTACTTGAAATTTTTCTGCGGTGCACTTTGAGATAGTTCAGCGTGATGAATTTCTTTTCCTTCTGCTGCTCTTTGATTTGCTTCTCTCTTTCCTCGAAATTCAGCCAAGCTAGATCGATTTCAACATCTTCCTTAAAGTCCTTCGCATAGCAAATCGGGACATAGTCATAGTATATTTCTCTGAATTTTGCACCCAGATAAGAGCGGCAGCCAGGAATCAGTGTGTTACCGATAGATCAAGAACATGTAGTGTCGATAAACGATATTGATTGAAGAAGCAGGACCGTTCAGGGCGTCCCAAAGGATATCTACGACTGATCGGTTGCTGTTTTCTGTTAATATTTTCTGCATTTCGAAGTACGCTGGCTGAAAACATTAGCTTGGGCTCAGAAAGTGTTAGATGGCAATGGCTACCTTGTTTTTAATGACGAAGTTATAAAGCGTCATGATGAGGTTCTCAGCCATAACGAAATTGCCTTGGCTTTTGTATTCTTCAATAAACTTCAATCCGAACACGAGACTGAACTATATTTTCCATGGACAGACAAACTCAGTTGATGGCTTAAATGATGAGATGATTTACCCATATTTTCTTCTTCTTCGCGAATTTCTTATTAAGCTTGTATTTAAAGTAGTTCTGCATGATGCCCGGATAGTGCTGGTATCGTCTATGCAGGTCTTTTATCAGGACTGAGATTGCTTTCAATATCGAGAGCGTCTCAGCGCTTTTTATTTCAGATTTGTGAAGGAGATGATTCTCTTCGAGGAAATAGCAGTAGCGATTTAACATCTTCTTGAGAATGATGTATTGGTAAGAAGGCCGGATCTGTGCGGGGTTGTTACATTACAATTCATCAATAAAAAGCAGACGGAATACCTTTTCTAAGTTAAAGTATCGTTTGATTTCGAAAAGGATCTTGTCGAGATACATGGGATTTTTTGTGAAAAGCAGGCTTTCTAGCAGCGTTGCCATGTAGAAGCTATTAATTAGTGTTACATGAGCTTCTGTTAACAAAATAATATGAATGTTACCTATCATCGTATGCGTTATTGGAATTCTGGTTCTCTTGGATCAGCTTAAGCAGGAGAGAAATCATTTTCGGGTTAGTTTGAGCCTCAGCGCCCTGATCGCCCGGGCGAGGAAGCTTGGGTTTTTCTCTGACTTGTGAGAGCTTGTGTATCATTTTCTAATCAAAGCGTTAGCCGACCTACGCGCCTCTGAGGTTACGATAAGGAGATGATACTCTCCGACGTTGGAGAAATCGTTATATTTAAGCGAGCCATCAGCTTCGATTCTTATCTTCTTAATCTGATTGAACAGATTTTCAAAGCCTCTGAAACCTGTCGGTATTATTAGTTACCGAGACAGGAATCCCATAAATTACCTGTAGTTTCTGGAGAGAGTGAGAGCAGCACTTCTACAATTTCTCTTTTCATTGAATATTCCGATGATTCAGACGCTCTCATCTCCAGGAGCGAGCACAGCGTGTCGACTGTACTAGGCGTCTCAAAACTCTATCCAACAAGTGCTGTAAATCACCAAAAACCCTTATTTATTTACCCTAAGCGCCTGTAATGCAAAATAAAAGCCTCCCACTTCTCTTTCGTTTTCTTTCGTTAATTGCAGTAACCAGATATTTTCAGGTTGAGTCACTAAGCCGGAACCGTGAATTAATATTCATTTCAAATGAGATTTTCAGCTCACGCTTAATTTTCTTTAAAAAGCAGTTATCGACGTCGATTTTCACCCACTGAGCCGGGTTTCGTGACGAATTGTTCAACGTAAAGAGCGACATTTTCTTTCGAGGGGCTTCTTGAAGACTTGAGTTCATAAACGAGCGGTCTAAATGCCATTATGAGCAAAGCTTACGAAGAAGGCGATTACCGACGTGGCTGGAATTCTCATCATAATCATCTATAAAGCAACAATAAACAGTTATTTCCCATCTCTCTCATTGATAAAAAGTACTGAGTTTCTTTTGCAAAGTCTTCCTGAATTTGCTACGACAATTCAACGGTATCCTGGTCTCTTTGTTCTTATCGAGTATAATCGGGAACGCTTCGTCTTTTAACTCGACCTCATTCGTTTCAGACGCAATCAGCGTCATTTTCCCTGAGAAATATCTGCAGCTTTTGTATCGAGCGTTCACAAGGACATTATTTTCCCAGAAATTCGTATTTTCTTCAAGGGAGAAGTTGTTAAGGATGTTTATTCCTTCGTCCTCGTAGTTGTAATGCTTGCAAAGGAGGTATCGGTATTTGGTTTGCTCTCGGAAATATTCCTCTTGAAGAGGGTGCTGCACGATAACCAAGTCAATCTTGTTTTCTTTTCGATGATAGGTGTATTCGCAGTCCAATTGCGGGCAGCTTGAGAGTATTCAAAGTAAGTACTGCAGGCAAATTTTGGATTAAATTACCCAGTCTGCTTAATGAACTGGTTCTTGAAGTATTTGATGTTCTTGATACCGAAATTCATTTTGATCTAAGAGAAATTTGATGAGACTCTTCAAAATATGTTGAATGCAACCATTTTGAAGAAATTTTCGTTATTATAGGCTTTGTCTTTGTCCTATCGCCAAAACTTTAGCTTCGAGAGGAGATCAATAAAGAATTACGTTATTGAGGATTTTCTTGATAAGACTCGTGGTGTTATCCATAGAGATGACGTTGGCTAGCATATGCATGACGATGCAGCATTTCAACGTCCAGCACTTATCGATGTAAATCTCGCTAATGGATAAAGGTGAAGACATGCGAAAAGAGCGGTGATTACGCCTCATGAGAGAACATTGGCGAGGCTAACGGATATACTTCTCTTCCTTTGTAGATATATTCCAATAGTTTTTCGGTCTTTTTCGTGATATAGAGCTAATTCCAACGCACGGCCTTTAGAATATGGAGAGAAAGGGGAACAGTGTACCTTGTAAGCAGACTCTCCCATGGACGCCATCAAAAAGAAATCTGCGAGGTAGGAGTTCAGGCCGATTTTGATCCAATATTCGTTGACGCTGATAATTCTGAAACCTAAATAAAGAAGAATCACTCAATCAAATAGCTTGAATAGAGACCGTTTACCATGCAAATGGCTCCAGTTTATCGATCGGAAGATCTGAAATTTCTTTAAATTGATCTCGTCGAGGACCTAAATTAAAGAATTAGTATGCTTGAAAAATATCGACGAATACTTTTTTAGATAATAAAAGATCCTCGTCGATGATGGCCATCTGATAGAAGCTGAGAGGCACTGCATGACTTTTCAATGATGAGCTCAAATTTGGTAGAACTATCATTTTGTAGTTTGATAGCGGCGGCTCTTGCATATACGTTTTGTGGAATTCGTAGATCTAATCAACAAATTTATAAAGAAGTCGCGAGGGTTCGAGTACTCTATCGAGCAGATTCGATGTCTTGAAGGTGTAGGTGGCATCTTCTTCCTTAACCTTCCGACAGAAACAATAGAACTTCATGTTTTCGTTCACAATTTCCACTTTCTCCAATTTTCCCACAAAAAGTCCAATCTGATTAAACTGTAGCTTCTTATCGACACTAAACAAATCCCCTTTTACTGCCCAAAGCCAGCAAATCGAATTACCTATAGACATAGAGGGACTTATTGCCCTCTTCGTCCACAACATGCTCGGTTAACTCCCCTAAACACTCGCTTTCAGCCAACAAAACCCACAAAAACGATTACCAGATGCAATGACGTAATAATCCGCGGGACATAGAACTTTAATCTTATCTATGTGCGTTCTATGGTTCACATCGTCGAGACATGGAACCCAGTACCGAGTATATCCAATCTAGGTTATAAATAGCTATTCAACTTGCAATCTAATCGATACCTACCTTGTTGTCGTTGAAAAGATATTGATAAGTAGCTTCTTTCTGATTAGAAGGGAGATAAAATCGCAAACCGTGGAAAGGCTGGTTAATTTTGTATTCGATTTTCAGCATGAAGGAGAGTCGTTGCAGTTTCTCTATATTGAAAACCTGGCCGTTCTCGAGGAATTTATCTCCATTCTTGATAAGTAAATCGATATTGAACTTCAACAGACCCTTGTTCTCATAGTTTTGGTTTGTTTTCATGAACCTAAGCCAGAAATTTATTCCTCGGATCGCCTCCGCCAATTTTGACATTGATTCGGCCTTGAACCGCAAATCACCATTAATTGCTACGAAAAATGAAAAGAAATCACTTGTTCCACGAGATTAGGGTAAGCAGTGCTGATTCTAAAGTAGCGAGAGATGTTTTCTTTGTCTATCTCGACTTGATAAGCCTCGTCTTCGATCAGAATGCTTGAGATGTCGATAGATTCAACCTCGAGTTGTTTGGCGCAAAAATGAATTTCATAGGAATAAGTCTCTCCAATCTCGCTTTTCATGGGTTTATCCTCGATTTTGATGCTCATTGTGGTGAGGCCATGGATTTTGACTTCGTCAAAGTCGACCTCGAGGGCGATAGACTGTTTCTGAATGACGTTCTTTCCTGCAAACATATCAATAAAAATGATACAATTGGAAGCCTAAATTAATTGGATTTTAAGAAACTTCGAACTCTTTATATATCGACGAAGTAGGCTTAATTATAATGTCGACAGCTCTCAAAGAAAGTTTATTAATTTTTTTCAAAGATTTAATTGCTGATACTGATCTTAAAAACTTCTGTATAAATTATCACAAACTGATGTATTTTTCCAAGACTTTAATAACACAGTTTGAAAGTTATCTCAAGTATGATTGCAGCTAATTCTTAGATTCTACCTTCCCTCTTTTGCAAATATGAGAAACAAAAAGATGCCACTGAAATCCATTGAATCAGGATACTTTTCGCTGAATCGGGAAGCACGTCTCACTCTGGATCCAAGATCTAGGAAAATGTAATGATATTTTCTATAGAGAGTATTTAGGGTTTCCACCTAAAGAGAAGCTTTGTCATTTAAATGCTCTTGATCATTAATCATGACGATATGATGTATTTAGTGATTTTTGCTAATTCCGAAAGACTACGTGTTAAATCTCAATTAACTCGCTTATGAATTCTCATCTCTTAGACTCAATTAGGTGGAATAATAAATTTCTGGGATTTGTCCTAATATGTCCCCACTGAGATTTTGTTTGTCCGGACCTGCACAATACTTAAATCGGAATGTGACGTCCCCCTCGCTATTTATAACTCTTTGTCCCTGGTATCCGCAATAGGTCTCTGTTGTAGAACCGAAGAGACTGCTGCGGTCATTTTTGGTGTTTATCAATTCAATCACAATTGAATAGACCTCGTCCTGGTTCAGAGCAATAGGGCTGCCGAATAACACTTTTTCGATCTTATCGTTGGGATCACTTGAATATTTCACCTCAATTTGAAAATTGTAAAGAGGTTCGCTCATTCTTCCATACATCGGCCCTTGTATCAACTTTACCGTTCCAGTGAGTACGGTACCCTCCTTACACGGTCTATAGAGCCCAACACCTGTAACCTGAATGTTTTTTGAAGCACTAAATGCTATTCCATCGAAAGTAGACTCATTATAACGCCATGACCTCTCTAACACTTGCTGATATCTACTTACCTTGAAGTATCTTCCGACCTTTGCAATCACAAGCACCTCTGAACCCTGAGTAATTCCTAATTTTTCTAGTGGTTCACTTGAAAAAGGCAGCTCTTTCCCTTTGAAAAACAGCCTTGACATTATTGATGGATCTTCATACTGACTATTGATTCGATCAAAAACATCCTTGGCTGTGCTTTGAATAGGGAAAGCAATTTTCTCGGATCTCTCTGCGCCCTCTTGAACATGAATAAATTCGATCAAGATGTCACTTGACACTTCACTTCTCTCAAAATCAATGATTTCGTTGTTGATTTTGACTGTGATAATATTCTTCTCAGGTATGACG